>Ga0137412_10001282_pt1 | contig 19326 bp, 8 predicted proteins | sample CZODoug2_1_16fun_FD_122160 | JGI IMG/M metagenome (GOLD analysis project Ga0137412, IMG submission 122160) | Vadose zone soil fungal communities from Angelo Coast Range Reserve, California, USA - CZODoug2_1_16fungal (Hybrid Assembly) | ecosystem: Environmental > Terrestrial > Soil > Vadose zone...
AAGCGCAGCAGGTTTCCAATCCATGGGTAAAACTAATTTTTGTGCCGCAGAACGGCGGCAGGCTGATGCAAGTCATCTTCGATGGCCATCCGTTTCTCTTTGTGAATCCCCGCTATGCCGGGAAACACTTTCCCCCCTCGAACAGCGAATGGTTTAACTATGGCGGCGACAAGCTGTGGGTGCTCCCGGAGGGAAGCGAGGACGAGCAGCACTGGGCAGGCAATTCCGACTTGCTGGATGATGGTCCGTTTGAGTTTCAAATCCTCTCGCAAGGGCGACGGTGCGAAATTTCCTTGACGGGGCCAGCCGACCCCCAGACAGGGTTGCAGTTTACGAGAACCGTGAGTCTCGGCGCGGACTCGCCGCGCATCAACTTTCATGCAGTGATAAAGAACGCGAGCGGGCACCGCATCGAATGGTCCGTGCAGTCGGTCTCTCAGTACAATACGGCAGACGCAAGGGATTCTTCGCGCCACAATCAGAATTTCTGGGCCTTCAGCAGAACGAATTCATCGAGTAGCTATCTCAACCGGTATCATGTGAAATTCGGCCCGGCGGAGAATACCGCGGCGCAAGTGCGGGAGAACGGGCTCTTCGCCGTGCATTATGTTCCTCTCGCAGCAGAGTTGTGGCTTGATTCAAAGGACGGCTGGTTGGCTACGGTGGATGGCGACAGTCGTTACGCAATGGTAGAGCGATTTCGATACGACGACACGAAGCAATACCCCGGTAAGGCCTCGGTCATTTTTTGGACGAATGGTCCTGAGCTGCGGCAACACCCTGATGGTACGACCAGTTTCGGTTCTCCCGACAAAGAGCCGCCGGTTTTGTATATGGAGGCTGAACTTAACTCACCGATGGTGCGGCTCGATCCGGGCGAGTCTTATAATTTCGACACCGAGTGGTTTCCAACAAGGGCCGACAAGGACTTTCAGGGTGTAACGGATGCAGGAGTGATCCTCAAGCCCCTCCGCGCTGTGCAGGATGCTGGCGCCGGTGCCGGTAAGATCAGACTTATTGGTGCGTTTGGAGTTTTCTTTTCCGGGAAACTGGTAGTCCATTTCTACGAGGCTCGGGGCATGTCCACGGGGACGCAACCGCTTATGGAAGTCGACCCCAGGAATCCCGTTTTGTTGCAAACCACAGTGACTGATCCGGGCCGGGCAGGCAGGATTTCGCTGCATCTGGTGGATTCGACTGGGCTGGATCGCGGAGCGCTAGGAGAAGTAGCTGTAGAAACATCCGCAGGAAATCAGTGACATGAAGTTGCTCGAAACAACGTAAGAAACTGCACATGAGTTGATATTTGCGCATTCCAAGAGGGCTCTTGGAATCGGAGCTCATCCATTTAAATCGGATTAACGGAGGGGAAATAGCAGGATTCGCTTGATTGCCACCAGTGTTTTGTGACATCCTACGCGCATTCGGGGTGACTGATGCAAAATCGCCATAGCCGTTTAGCTTCAACTCTTCTGCTTGTTCTCGCAATCATTTTCAGCCCGACTGCTCGACCGGACGTAACCGGATCGATTCTGGGTGTGGTGCACGACCGCACCCAAGCTGTGGTTGCGGGCGCTCACATCGTAGCCACGAATGTGCAAACCAATTTCAAGCAGGAAACCGTTTCGGCTGCCGACGGTTCCTACCGGATACTGGCTCTGCCGGCCGGAAACTACAAGCTCACCGCCACCGCCGCCGGATTCCAACAGTTCATCACCACGGATATCGACTTGAAAGTGAACGACCAATTGCGCATCGACGTCACGCTCGAAGTTGGCAGCATGCAACAACAGGTCAGCGTTGCCGCCAACGCTGTGCAAGTGGAGACGGAAAGCACGCAGCTCGGCGACGTGATCGAATCGAAGAAAATGCTTTCGCTGCCGTTGAATGGCCGGAGCTACCTGGACCTTCTGGGCCTGCAGCCGGGAGTGGTGCCCGTCACTTCCGGCACCATGCAGCAGGACCGGCCGGTTTCGGGGGGTTACTCGACGAATGTGGGCAACCTTTCCGTAAATGGCCAGCGGGAGACCGCGAACGCCTTTCTGGTGAACGGCGGCGACGTGAGCGAAGGACGGAATCTGGGCGCCGGGTTGGTGCCCAATCTTGATTCGGTGGAAGAATTCCGGCTGATCACCAATAGTTTTGACGCCGAGTACGGAAAATTCAGCGGCGCGGTGATGAACACGATCACCAAGTCCGGCACCAACGGCATTCACGGAGATGTGTTCGAGTACCTACGCAACGACAAATTCGACGCGCGTAGTTTCTTCGACCCGACCAAAGCGGAACTGCGGCGTCACCAGTTCGGCTACGCGATCGGAGGTCCGTTTTGGAAAAACAAGCTTTTCTGGTTCACGGACTATCAGGGCACTCGCCAGATTAAGGGGGCCAGTACGGGTTTGGTGCAGTTGCCCACCGCCGCCCAGCGGGGCGGCACCTTCGACCCGAGTGCCTTTTTGGATGCCAACGGCCACGCAACAACAGTGCAGGGAGCCTTTTGGGCACAGACGTTAACCAATCGGCTGACCACCACCAGCGGTCAAACGGTCACCGATGGGGAATTTTATGGAGCCGTGGAAGTGCCGACCCCCACTCCTAGTGATCCGAACGCATTCAGGATAGATCCCTGTACCAACACTACCCAGTGCGTGTTTCCCGGGGGGGTAATCCCATCGAGCGCGTTTGCCGTGCCAGCCGTAAAGATACTGCCGTATATCCCGCAGGGCGATCCGATTACCGGTCTTTTCGCAGACTCCAGCCAAAGGAACAAGATCCAGGATGACAAGGTTGGGCAGCGAGTGGACTTCAATAACAAGATGACTGGCGACTGGTCGTTTTATTATCATTTCGACGACGCGAACGCCTTTAACGCGCTGGACGCCAGCGTGCCAGGCTTTTCCAGCGTTACGTCATCCCGAGCACAGCAGTTCGTCGTCGGCAACAACAAGACTTTTGGTTCAAACGCGGTGAATCAATTTCGTTTGAGCTTCTTCCGGACAGCTACTCATACGGACGAGCCAAAGAGCAGCTTCGCAAAGCTCTCCGATCTCGGTTTTGTAACGGGACCAGGAACCCTCGGCATCATCCCCTCGGGACCGGCGGGATTTCCACAGACCGTACCGCCGATATACCTCAACAACTTTTCCCTCGGCGTGAACACATTGACCACCTTTCAGCCGAACAATACCTGGCACGTCTCCGACAGCTATTCGAAAGTGATGGGCGTGCACACGTTGAAGTTTGGCGGTGAGTTCCGCTACCTGCAGATCAATGAGCGCAATACCTGCGCGCCAAACGGAGATTTCACTTTCGATGGCAGTATTACTGGCTCGGATTTCGCGGACTACCTGCTCGGCGCAGCGCAAAACTATAACCAGTGCAGCCAGCAGTTTCTGGATTCCCGCAGCCGTTATGGCGGGGCATTCGCGGAGGACACGTACAAAGTCAGGCCGAACGTCACCCTAAATCTTGGTGTGCGCTGGGATGTAAGCATGCCTTGGTATGACACGCAGGGAAAGATTGAAACCATCGTACCCGGGCTGCAATCCACGCAGTTCCCGACTGCCCCACTAGGCTGGGTGGTTCCGGGAGATCCCGGCATTCCAAGCACGCTTGCCCCGACACGTTATAACGACTTCTCTCCCCGGCTTGGCGTAGCGTATTCGCCCGGATTTAAAGATGGGATGGGTGCCAAGATTTTTGGCGGCCCCGGCAAGACCAGCATCCGAGCGTCTTACGGCATCTACTACACCTCGATCGAGGATCTGAACCTGTTCTACGAGGTCGGAGATGCTCCATTTGGGCTGTATTGGGTTTCCCCGAACCCGGTCAACTTCGACCAGCCGTTTCTGGAACTCGCTAACGGAGCGTCAGAAACACAGCGCTTCCCATTTGTGTTACCGACTCCCGGCGCCGCGTCCAATGCCACGCTCGACTACTCGAAGTATCTGCCGATCTCATTTTCTCCGGGCTACGACATACACAATACGCCGCCCTATGCGGAACACTACAATTTGTCTATTCAGCGGGAGCTGAGTAAGTCAACGGTGCTGACCCTGGCGTATGTTGGAACGCAGGGCCATAAGCTGATCGCGCAATACGACGCCAATCCCGGCGACGCGACTCTTTGCTTACAGCTCAACCAAATTGGCGCCACACCCACCTGTGGAGTCAACGGGGAGAACCAAACATACGAGCTGCCTCCAGGCACGCCTGCTCCTGCTAAGGCATTCACCATCACGTGTCCCACTACTAATCCGCCAACCCCGCCTGGCAGCACTTGCATCGCTGGCACGCGCGACAAGCTGGGGCCAGCCTTCAGCCAGAACAACAGCTTCACGGCCAACATCGCCAATTCGAGCTACAGCGCCGGACAGATCACATTGGAGCACAAGACAGGGGAACTTAACTTCACGGCGGCATATACGTTCTCCAAGGCGATGGACAATTCTTCTGGTTTCGGCCAGTGGGTGAACTTCGCGGATCCCCGGCTCAGCCGCTCGCTTTCGGCCTACGATATCACCCACAATTTCGTGGTCAGCTACATCTGGGCAGTTCCATTTGACCGGGCCTTCAAAGGCGCGCCAAAGCGACTGACGCAAGGGTGGAGCCTGAATGGTGTTACGCGTTTGTCCGGTGGTCTGCCCGTGTCGCTCAGCCAGGGCGGGTATAATTCGTTTACCGGCAGCCCGAACACCGACGTACCCAACTTAACTGGAAAAGTAGTAATCCAGGATCCGCGCAAGCCCGACCCCAATTGTCCGCCCTTAGACACCTCTGGATGCCCCAATACCTACTTCCTGAAAGGAGCGTTTACCACTGGCCCGCAGGGGCAATTCGGCAACGCAAATCGACAGTTCTTCCACGGCCCGGGAATCAGTAACACTGATTTCGGCTTGTCAAAGAGGACCTTGATCAGAGAGGCCGTGGGGTTTGAGATTCGCGCCGAATTTTTCAATATTTTCAACCACGCTCAGTTCAACAACCCGAACGGCAATTTTAACGACGATACGTTCGGCCGAGTGGACAGCACGAGGTTCGATGGGCGAACCGGCCAGGTCAGCGCGAAGTTCTTCTGGTAATATGTGCGGCGCCGGGTGGGACAGGCGGGAGTGTCTGTTTCATCAGGCAAGCCCGCAACTGAATAACTTTTTGCGGATTTGATCGGACCGGCCGGGCTGACGCTTTCTTGATTCACTCTTGTGGGCTATAGGCTAATGCTGTTTCTGCTGGTTCTGGGCCTTCTATTCTCAGTGCCTTCTTCTGCGCAGACTGCCGAGAGTTATCGTCAGCACGCCGTCGAACTTTCTCGCAACAAATTCTGGGACCAGGCCATTTCGAGTTACCGCAAGGCGCTAGCGCTCGAACCAAACGACCCGGATACGCATTACAATTTGGCGCTCACGCTGAAATATAAGGGTGATGCAAAGCAGGCCGTCGAAGAGTTCGAGGCCACCCTGCGGTTCAAGCCGAAGTGGGCCGATGCACACTACGGGTTGGGCGCGACCTTGTACGACCTGCACGATGCGACCGCCGCGCTCAAAGAACTGCGCACGACAGTAGACCTCGATCCCGCAAACGCCGGGGCACATCGCCTCTTGGCACGCATTTATTTGCAACAAAACGATCCTTCGGCCGCTGAGCGCGAGCTACGACGGGCGCTACAATCGAAGTCCTCTGCCGAGATGCATTTAGAGTTGGGGCTGGCCGAAGGACAGCTCGGCAATCTGGATGGCGCTGCGGCCGAGTTTCGCCGCGCCCTCCGCCTCGATCCCCGATTCGCACCGGCGCATTCGCTCCTGGGAGTGACACTACGCCGTCAGGGCGATCACGCGGGCGCCCTGATCCAGTTCCGCAAAGCAGCCGAAATCGATCCCAAAGATCCAGAGGCGCAATATAACCTGGGCATGGAGCTCAAGTCCGGCGGCGACACAGCCGGCGCGACCGCAGCTTTCCGGCGAGCGATCCAGCTGAAGCCTGATTTCGAAAAGGCGCACTACAGCCTGGGTATCGCTTTGCGTGCTCAGGGCGAGACCAGCGCCGCGCAAAAGGAGCTGGATGACCTGAACGCACTGCATGAGTTCCGCGCGCGCCTGGCACAATCGAAATATCTTACCCTCCAGGGCGTGGAAGCGCTGAAGCAGAAGAAGCTCGACGATGCGCTGGCACTTTTTCAGAAGTCCATCGAGCAAAGTCCCGAGCTGCCGACCGGCCATTATTATCTGGGCGTAACGTGGGAGCGCAAACAAGACGCGGCACGTGCCTTGGCGGCCTATGAGAAAGCGCTCGAGCTGAAACCGGACTATGCGCAGGCCCACTCGAGCCTCGGACTGCTCTATTGGCGCCAGAACGATAGCAAACGCGCGCTTGAGGAGTTTCGCCAGGCGGTGATGTCCGATCCTGATCTGGCGGAGGCACACTACAACCTTGGCCTCGCGCTGGCGCAGTCGGGGCATCTAGAGGAAGCCGCTCGCGAGCTGAATGAAGCCGTCAGTCTCGATCCCAAGTACACTGACGCCCGGATACAATTGGGATTGGTCCTTAGCCAGGACAACGATACCGCTGGCGCAGCCAACGTCTTCCGTGAAGTCGTGCGCCGCGATCCGAATTTCGCGGAAGCTCACAACAATCTCGGGCTAGTGCTGTTGCAGGCGGGCCACGTCCGCATGGCACAGGCGGAGTTTATCGAAGCTGTGCGCCTCAAGCCGCGCTATGCGGAAGCGCACTACAATCTTGCATTGGCCCTCCACCAGGAAGGAAAAGAGGAGGAGTCCCGCGCAGAGTTCGAGAAGGCGTACGAAATTGCGCCTGGGTTGAGAGACGTGCCCCGCCCCTAAGGAAGGAGATCCACCTGACGCCTGTCACGTATACTCTCCAGCGCCGGTGATCACACTTGCCGAACTTCTTCACGAACCGTCCCGGAGAGCTGATGTTCCCGAACTAGGAAACGTGGGTCCAGTTCTTTTGCTCGATATTAGCGTTGTCATCCTTCTTGTACGGACGTCCTCGCGTGAGTTGGATCTGCTTCCGTTCGCACCAAGTCTTCAGATGCCAGTTGATAAATTCCGATCCGTTGTCGGAGTCCAAGCCCAAGAGCTGGAACGGCAGCATCCCGGCGATCTCATCCAGGGCCTGCTGGACAGCGGTTTGTCCCTTCCCCAGCAGCGCCCGCGTCTCCGTCCAAGTCGTTTGAATATCGGTGATGTTCAGCGAATAGCCGAACTCTCCTGCGCCCGAATTCCCGGAATGCGAGACCAAATCGACTTCCGTGAAGCCTGGTGACTTCACGTCCCAGCTGTCGGTCTTCACCGGGATGTGGTGCTTCAACAAATAGCCCGGCTTGGTGCGTCCGTAAATCCGCCGTCTCTGTTGGTTCTTCTTGGCGGCCAGTCGACGGTCCATCTGCCGCGGACTGATCGCGAGCAGTTGTTTCTCGATCTCCGGGTTTAATTTGAAACGCTTGCGGATCCACGGCATCCAGGCCGGCAGCAGCGCTTTCAACCGCACCGACCAGGGATATCCGGCCGCCTCCCATACGCTGGTCAGCACGCTCAGCAGTTCATGCCCATAGCTCAGCCCGCGCCGCCGTACCGGCCGAGCGGGTCCCTTCCCGGGTGCTGGGCCATTCAATATGCGTATGGCGTATTTCCGGTGGTAGCCCGTGGTCAGGCAAAATTCGTTCAGCATTTCACGTTTCGCTTTACGATCTGCTTTGCCATACCGCCCATAAATAACTCGGAAATACTCCCATTTCCCCTTGCGCCCCAAATGAACCCTCCCCAAATCGTCTTTGTCTCGGGTTACATCTCTCTCCAGAAACGAGGCTTTAAGCTGCTAGTTGAGTGATTCGAAACCCCAGCTTGGCGGCTTTCCATTTGAGATGGGCGATCTGTAGGTTTCGGTGTTGAGCCTCATAGAACTTCGCTCCTTGGTCCACGTATTGCATCCCATAGCGCAGCATGCGGTAGACCAAGCGGGCTAGCTTGGCCGCCATGGCCTTGATGGCCACCGGAGCCCCCAGTTTGGTTCTGAGTCGACGGAACTGCGCTCCCACATAGGTGTTGCTCGTCCGTAAGCTGCTGGCTGCCATTTTCAACGTATTGGTGATTCGATTGTTGGTCGGCAGCCGCCCTTTCCCAATGATCTTGTCCCCACTGACTTTGTTGTCCGGACACAGTCGTAGCCAGGAAACAAAGTGGTGCTCGGTCTGCCATTTGCTCATATCCCAACCCGCCTCGCTGAGGATCGTCGTCGCAGTCATGACATCGATGCCATCAATCTGAGTCAGGTCCGTACCGGTCATGCGAAACAACTCGGTACGCAAGTCGAACTGCGGCGCATTCCCTTTCTTTTTCTTGAGCCGCTCCTTCCGTTTCTCTTCCGGCAGACTGGCACCTTGGCTCCGATCCTCTCTCTGCTGGAGATACTGCTTAAGCCGCCGATCGCACTCGGCCATCTGCTGCTGGCAAAACTCGTAACCATCCTGTTCCTGCTTCAGCACAAACAGCAGATCTTCTTGCCAGTTACCCTCCAGACTCCGCGCGATCTGCTCCTGAGTCGCCTTCACCCGCCAATTACGGAAGGCAGCCAGCTTATGGGGATCGCGTTCGCCTGCCAGAATGGCCTTGATGATCGCTTGTCCAGTCACTCCGCTCAAATCACTCAACACATTAGCCAACTGGAGATTCATTTGCGGCCGCCAGTACGTCCGCATGGTTCGAATCTCTTGTGACGGCCGAAAGGAATTCCGCAACAACCCATACGTGTGCAGCTTCATCAGCCATTGACTCTCCTGTACGTCACTTTTGCGCCCCGGTAGATTCTTCGTCTCACGAGCATTCACTAGGTACACTTCCAAGCCAGCTTGTTCGAGAATGTCGTATACCGCGATCCAGTACACGCCAGTTGATTGCATCGCTACGGTCCTGTGACTTAGATTTCATGCTAGCCTTCCCATGTTGAATTCAACTTGGCTCGGCCCGGTCGGCGAAACCTTCACAATCTCTCCAGCGGGGTCGGGCCTTTCTCCTTTTCAGGACAAACGCCGCCACCATCTACACAATCGCCAATACCGGAGCCATGCTTAAATTCGGGCAGGAACGCTCCAAAGAAAAAACGGCCTTAGCTGCCGAGCCAAGTCGTGGCTCAGATTCTAGCTAAAACCTGTTACAAAACCCGGGCTCAATCCTTGGACTGCCCCGGGTTAAGCCATCGACTTCTCTGGGAAAGTTTCAGGTTCGCATAACCACCCCAACGGGGTGGCCCCTGCTTAAATGGCGCGACGTTGTCCCCTTCGGTTACATTTTAGATGGCGCGATACGGGTTCTAGTGTAGGAGCGGAGGGTGGTGTAGAATCCGCCCGCTCAGGAGGAATTGTCCAGAACGCGATGCGGAAATGGGGGAGTTTGCAACTCGTCGTTTACCCCAGCAGAGAAACAGCAACCTGACCCTGTGCGCCGGCCTCTCCAATGACAGAGTCACTTCGATTCCGAATGTTTCCAAGGAAGCAGCTGGATATCCGATGGCCGGATCTTGCGCACGCGGCGCTCTACTGCGCCTTTCCCAGAAGTATTCGTGCTAAGGAAGCGGAACTCGAAGGAATGTTTGCGTCTCCTTTCCCGGTGCTTTCGGCGTTTACTGTCCGGACGGGATTCGATCTGTGTCTTGGGGCACTTGGGTTGCCGGCAGGCAGTGAGATTCTGATGTCGGCACTGACGATCAAAGAGATGGTGAATATCGCGAAGCATCACGGACTCGTTCCGATTCCGCTGGATATCGAAAGCGGGACTATGGCTCCCGAGATAGCGACAATCGAAGGCGCGATTACGGAAAGGACGCGGGCGATTGTGATTGCGCATCTCTTTGGCACGCGCATGCCGATGGGACCGGTGATCGAGCTGGCGAAAAAGCACGGAATCCTGGTGATTGAGGACTGCGCGCAAGGGTTTACCGGGCAGGATTACACGGGACATCCGGAGACGGATGTGGCGATGTTCAGCTTCGGTTCGATCAAGACGATGACGGCGCTGGGAGGAGCTCTGCTGTGCGTAAAAAACGTGGAGCTTTTGCGGAAGATGCGTGTCATCCAGAGGACGCATCCGGCGCAGACGCGGAAAGAGTTTGCGAAAGTAATTTTGACGCATGTGATCCTGAAAGTATTTACGCTGCCGCTGCTGTTTGGCCTGTTCTACCGCGGGTGCGCTCTATTGGGAGCGGATTTTGAGGAAGTGATCGCTAAGGTGCGGGGATTGGATGAGGAAGATTGGCTGAAGGAAATCCAGTGGCAATGCTCGTATCCGCTCTTGGCGCTGCTGGCACACCGGCTGCGGACGTTCAACGCTGCCCAGCTGAATAAAAGAATCCGCGTGGGAGAGGAATTTGCGAAGTCGCTTCCGCGCGAAATTTCGTATCCCGGAAATCGAGCGGTGTTTCACAGCTTTTGGGTCTTCCCGATTCTGGTGGAGGCACGGGAGCGATTCATGGCGGAACTTCACAGGCGCGGATTCGATGGAACCGCTTCCGGGTCGGCGCTCTCGGTGATCGATCCTCCAGCGGGGCGGGAGAATTCGGAGCCTTCAAAAACGCGAGAGGCTTACCGAAAATTACTTTACCTGCCGGTCTATCCAAAAGTTCTGGGGCGGGAACGCAAGCGGCTAAGCAAGGCGATTGCAGAGATTTTCGAGCGGTCCCCTCATCTGCATATTACCGACGCGCGGCGCGTTTATGCGGCGGTTGCGCGCACCATTGAAACGCCGGGAAGCGTTGCGGACATTCGAAACGCTTTGCAGCGCGCGCAACGAGAGAATGTTCCGGTGTGCATGTTGGGAACCGGGCATAACCTGGGCGGGCACGCTTTTGTGAATGACGCGATGGTTCTGGACATGAGTCGGTTCAACCGCGTGTGCTACGTGGATAAGGAACAGAAGTGCATAAAGGTAGAAAGCGGGATTATCTGGGACAAGATTCAAGAGGCGATCAATCCCTCGGGCCTGGCGCTGAAGGCCATGCAATCGGACAACATTTTCACGGTGGGGGGCTCGCTGGCGGCAAATGCTCACGGCCGCGATATGCGGTTCCCGACGATTGTGGAAAGCGTGCTGGCATTCCGGATCATGTTGGCGGACGGATCGGTGATGTCCGTCAGCAGGAATGAGCATCCCGAGATGTTCAGGAATGCCATCGGCGGATATGGATTGTTCGGGATCATCCTCGATGTGGATCTTGCGCTGGTAGACAATTGCGTCTACGAGCAGACCTCCACGGTGATTCCCTTGAGGGAGCTCTTGGGGCATTTCGAAAAGGAGGTCCGGGCGAATCCCGCTACGGAACTATTTTTGGCGCGTCCCTCAATCTCGCCGCGTTGTTTTCTGGATGACACGATCGTAACGGTGTGGAAAAGGACGGACGGAGTCCGCCAGGGGATGTTCCGGCTGGACCACGAGCGAAACGTGGCGCGCGACCGGTTTTTGTTTGGATTGTCGCGACGATACAACTGGGGGAAGACGCTGCGGTGGCAGGCGGAGAAATATATCGCCGGCAACGGAGCGAAAAGGACTCTGGTGTCGAGGAACAACGCCATGCGGCCGCCCGTATCAGCGATAAAGATGCTGGAACATAACTCTGAGAGAGACACCGACGCGATACAGGAGTTCTTTGTTCCGATTCCGCGGTTCATGACTTTTATGGAAGCCATGCGGGGAATTCTGCAAGAAGAGGAGACCAATCTCCTTGGCGTGACATTGCGGTATGTGAAAGCCAACAACGAAACGGCACTTTCGTATGCGCCAAAAGCAGATGCATTCGCGGTAATACTTTACTTCAACGAAATCTGCTCGACCGATGGCCGGGCGAAGGCAGATAAACTGATCAGCCAGTTGGTACAGCTCGCTGTGAACTGCGATGGAACATTCTATCTGACGTACGCGCGGGACCTGGAAATGGATTGCTTGCGGAAAGCGTACGGCGAGATTGACGCCTTTTTCCAAATGAAGCATGCCGTGGATCCCGAGAATCGCTTTACGAGCAGATTTTTTGCGTTGAATGGCAAGCGGGGACTGGCGAGGAAGGCCGCAAGCGGAGGATAAGTACAAATTAAGAGTCGTGGAGTGATCCTTCCATTCCACTGACTGGCGGATACAAAAGGCCCCTTACCACAAACGGGCGCCCGCCGCTTCCCACGCGCACCTCTACGAGGGGCATCCTAGCTGACGTAGTTCTGATTCGTTGACATCAATTGATGGTGCGGTGGAGGACGGCGGCGATTTGGCGCATTTCGTCGGCGAGGGCGATGAATTCCTCGGGGAGGAGGGACTGCATGCCGTCGGAGAGCGCTTTGTCCGGCTCGTGATGAACTTCGATGAGGAGGCCATCGGCGCCGACGGCGACGGCGGCGCGGGAGAGCGGCAAAACTTTGTGGCGCTTGCCAGTGCCGTGGCTGGGATCGACAAAAATGGGGAGATGGCTGCGTTTTTTTACCGCCGGGACGACGGCGAGGTCGAGGGTGTTGCGCGAAAAATCGGAGAACGTTCGAACGCCGCGCTCGCACAGCATGACGTTGTAATTGCCTTCGGAGAGGACATACTCGGCGGCCATTAGGAACTCGTCGAGCGTGGCGGACATGCCGCGTTTGAGCAGGACGGGTTTCTTGGCGCGGCCGGCGCGTTTGAGCAAGGAAAAATTCTGCATGTTGCGCGCGCCGATCTGGATAACATCTGCGTACTCCTCGACGAGGTCAAGGCTTTCGTTATCGATGGCTTCGGTGACGATGCCGAAGCCGTATTTTTCGCGAACTTTCGAGAGAATCTTGAGGCCCCCTTCGCCGAGGCCCTGAAAACTATACGGGGAAGTGCGCGGCTTGTAAGCGCCGCCGCGGAAGAGCCGCACGCCCGATTTCTTGAGGCGTCCGGCGATGGCCAGGCATTGCTCCTCGGTTTCAACCGCGCAGGGACCCGCGACGAGGGCGATCTTATCGCCACCGACGATGACGTCGCCGGAGGGCGTGGGGACTCGCAGAATACTGTCTTCTTGTTTGGTGTCGCGGCTGACGAGTTTGTACGGCTTGCTGACGGGGATGCACTCGACGACGCCGGGGAGGGACTCGAGGATGCCGAGGTCGATGGCGCCCTTGTTGCCGGTGATGCCGATGGCAGTGCGGAGGGAGCCTGGCATGGGATGGGCCTTCAGACCGAGGCTTTCAATGCGCTTGCAAACTTCGCGAATCTGCTCCTCGGTGGCGTGCGACTGCATTACAACCAGCATGGATGCTTCTCCCGGCGCGGTGAGTGAACATCGAGTTTACGGCAAGCTGGAGGGATGCGGCAAATAGGATGTTCAAGTTTACGCGCGCTTGTACCGAAGGAATCCGCGCACGACGACGAAGAGGGCCAGGGCGACAAGGGCACAGATGAAGATTGCCAGAAGCGGACCGGTGTAAAAGGCTGCTCCAGAGCGCCAAGACTTGAGGATAAAGGGCAGAGCCCTTCGAAATGTAATGACTGCCAAGCAGCCGATGCAGAGGTGAGGTTGCGAGCCGAACGCAGTATCTGAGCGTAGGGCTGAAAAAGCCGCAGCAACGCTGCACAGCCGAGGAACAAGGCAGCGGGAGCCCAGTCAGCGGCGACGCAGAGGGCGCGCCGCAATTGCATTCTGCGGCGACTCGGTAGTGCCAAGCGCAGCTCCAGAGCGAACAAGCTGAAAGCGGCAGCGATGGCAAAGAGCACGGCCAAGGCGGCAGAGAACTGGACAAGGAGAGCCCTTCGATCGAGAAGGCGCGGAACTGCGCGGGGCTAGCCGGTCGAAATAAATGGTGGATACTCTCGATCCGGCCGTCAATTTCCTGCAGGCGCTGCGCGGCTTGGTACCCTCACGCTCTTTCCCATGGGTTTGCTAAAGATTCCGTGGCTTGATGGGAGAGGCTGAGTCCCACCATACGCTCGAAATTGGCTTCACCTTGCTCAGACATCCGGCGACCGAAGTCATCCACGATAGAGTTAGTAGGTCAAGTCTTTGTTTATCTGGGCAGGGAAGATGTTTTGCCGGCCGCGCCCCGGTGTTGAGCGAAAATGGGCGCGACGCCGGTGGTTTGGCGCGTGTGGTAGAATAGTGAGTTTATGACAGAGCAGAAATTTTCCACAGGCATGCCTGAACAACCCATAATCCAACCGACGCAATTTGACCCAGAAGACGAATATCGGCCGGAACCTGAGCCTGAACCGCTGCCGCCATCTTGGATGGATGGGAGCTTGCGAATCGGGATTCATACCTCCATCGCGGGGAGTTATCTGAATGCGCTGGAATCGGCCCGGAAACTAGGCTGCAACGCGCTGCAAATCTTCTCGGCAAGCCCAAGGATGTGGCAGGGCGGCTCGGCGCGGATTCCGGACGTGGACGCGCAGGCGTTTCGCGTGCGCCGGGAGGAATTGCGGCTCGGGCCGCTGGTGATTCACGCGAATTACCTGATCAACCTGGCGTCGGAGCAGCGAATGCTACAAACGCGGTCGATCCAGGCATTCCACGATGAAATCGTGCGCGCGATGGCGTTGGGGGCGGATTTTCTGGTGGTGCACCCGGGGGCGCGGGGCGAATCGACGATGGGGCAGGCGATTTCCACGATCGTGGAGTCGGTGAAGCAGGCATCGAAGCGCGCGCCGATGGGCGGACTGCGAATTTTGATCGAGAACACCGCGGGAATGGGAACGGCGGTTGGGGCACGGCTGGAGGAAGTCGGAGCGATTTTGGCTGGGTTGCGGAATTTGCCGGTCGGGGCGTGCCTGGATACGGCGCACCTTTTTGCCGCGGGATACGACATCAAAAGCGAGGGCGGACTGGCTTCGACGATCGGACAGATCGACGGCGCGATTGGGCTCGAGAACGTGCCGGTGATTCACTTGAATGATTCGAAGATTCCGCTGGGCGGGCGCGTGGACCGGCACGAGCATATCGGAAAAGGAAAGATTGGAGCGGCGGCGTTCGCGAGGATATTGCGGCACCCGCGATTCGGCACGGCGGCCCCGGAAGGTTTGACAGGGCGGGTGTTTGTGGCCGAGACGCCCATTGATGATCCCGGCGATGACCGGCGCAACGTGGCGATGTTGTGGGAGCTGGCGGGGTTGCAGGAGCAGGCGCCGGTGGCGGAGAAGGGATTCTCCATGCTGACAGCGGCGCTGCAAAAAAAGATTTCCATACACAGAAAAGCGGAGAAGAAAAGAAACGCTACCGCAGAGACGCAGAGGACGCCAAAACGCGCAGAAAAGAAAACGCGGACGAAGAAAGGCAGAGCAAGGAAGAGTTCAGCCAGGTAGAAAAGGGGATAAGCAGGCGTGACGGAGCAGAACATACCGGGCACGGGGTCGGGATACGATCCGCAGAAAATCGAGGAGAAGTGGCAGAAGCGCTGGGCGGAGGCGCGCGTATTCGAATCGGAAGTGGACCCGTCGAAACCCAAATATTACGTGCTGGAGATGCTGCCCTATCCGAGCGGCACTCTGCACATGGGCCACATGCGCAACTATACGATTGGAGATGTGGTTGCTCGCGTGAAGCGCATGCGCGGATTTAATGTGATGCACCCGATGGGCTGGGATGCCTTCGGTTTGCCTGCGGAAAATGCGGCGATCAAAAACAATACCCACCCGCGCGAATGGACCAACAAAAACATTGCGGAATTTCAGCGCGTGCTGCGGCGCTTTGGATTCAGCTACGACTGGCGGCGGGAAATTTCGACTTGCGAGCCCGAATATTACCGGTGGAACCAGTGGTTCTTTCTGCGCATGCTGGACTGCGGGCTGGCGTACCGCAAGAAGAGCCGCGTGAACTGGTGCCCGAAGTGCTGTACGGTGCTGGCAAACGAGCAGGTGGTGAATGGCGGTTACTGCTGGCGGCATGAAGACACGTTGGTGGAATCACGCGAGATCGAACAGTGGTTCCTGAAGACGACCGCGTACGCGGAACAGTTGCTGGACGACTTGAAGCAGCTCGAGGGCGGATGGCCCGAACGCGTCATCCTGATGCAGCGGAACTGGATCGGGAAGTCGCAGGGCGCCAAGGTGAAGTTCGCCGTGGCGGACCTGGCGGGCGCGGAACCGATCGAAGTTTTTACCACGCGCATTGACACGATTTACGGCGCGACTGCGGTGATCCTTGCTCCGGGGCATCCGCTGGTGGCAAAGCTGCTGGAAGCTTTGCCGGCGCGGGTGGAAGCCGGTGCCAAGCTTGCCAAGATGCGCAAGACATCGGTGAAAGCCGAGGATCTGGCGACGATGGAGAAGGAAGGCTTCTTCACCGGGCGATACGCCACCAATCCCTTCAGCGGCGAGAAGATTCCGATCTGGGTCGGCAATTTTGTACTGATGGAATATGGCACGGGCGCCATCATGGCCGTTCCGGCGCACGATCAGCGGGACTTGGAGTTTTGCCGGAAATATGGGTTGCCGGTGCGCGTGGTGGTGGAGGGAAAAGAAGTTCAAAGTTTAAAGTTGAGAGTTGAAGGGGAAAAACAATTAGCGGGGGTTGCTCGCACGGGCCAAGAAGCTGTCGAAGAGGCGTTCACCGAGTATGGCGTCAGCGTGAATTCGGGACCGTACAGCGGGATGGAGAGCGAGACGGCGATCGCGAAGATGGCGGCGTTCGCAGCACAAAAAGGATTCGGGGGCGCCGAGACAATTTTCAGGTTGAAGGACTGGGGCATTTCGCGGCAGCGGTATTGGGGCACGCCGATCCCAGTGGTCTATTGTTCGGAAGATGGCATGGTAGCCGTCCCGGATGAAGATTTGCCGGTGCTGCTGCCGGCGAATCCGAAACTCACCGGTATGGGCGAATCACCGCTCGCAGCAACGCCAGAGTTCGTGAATACGATTTGTCCGAAATGCGGTGGGCCGGCGCGGCGCGAGACGGACACCATGGATACGTTCGTGGACTCCTCCTGGTATTTCTACCGCTACTGCGATCCGCACAACGACAAGGCGCCCTTCGATTCGGCGAAGGCCGCCTACTGGTTTCCAATCGATCAGTACATCGGTGGAATCACGCACGCCATCCTGCACCTGCTCTATTCGCGATTTTGGTGCAAGGTGATGCGCGACCTGGGGTTGATTACACACAACGAGCCAGCGGCGCGGCTCTTTACACAAGGCATGGTGCAAAAGGGCGGGGTGGCCATGTCCAAGTCGAGAGGGAATGTGGTTGGCGCGGAAGACATGGCGCAAAAATATGGGGCGGACACGGGGCGGCTGTACACCTTGTTCGCGGCGCCTCCGGAAAAAGACCTGGAGTGGAGCGAGGAGAGCATCGAAGGCTCGTGGCGATTTCTGAATCGCGTGTATCGGCTGGTGGAGCGGCACGCGGAGGCGATTCGCGGGCTGAAGAGCGCAAGCAGCGATGCCGCCACTACAAAAGAGAAGACCCTGCTACGCAAAGTGCACCAAACACTACGCCGGGTAACGAGCGATTTCGAGACGCGCTGGCATTTCAATTCCGCGATTGCGCTGATCATGGAGCTGACCAACGAGATTTATTTGCAGGAGCCGTTGGAAGAGGGCGTGCGGCAGGAAGTTCGCAAGGAATTGCTGGAACTGCTTACGCTGATGCTCGCGCCGATGACGCCCCATCTTGCGGAAGAGCTGTGGGAAATGCTGGGACATGCGGGGGGATTGTGGACGGCTGGCTGGCCGGCATTTGATGAGGCGTTGACGCGCGAGGACGAAGTCGAAATTCCCGTGCAAGTGAATGGACGCCTGCGGGGCAAAGTGAAAGTCCCCGTGGGGACCAGCGGAGATGAAGTCGAAAAGCTCGCGAAAGCGGACCCTGTGATTGCGCCGCATCTCGCCGGCAAGAGCATTGTGAAACGAATTTTCGTGCCGAACAAATTATTGAATCTCGTCGTGGCGTGAGGGGGATGGCATCATGGAGAGCGCGGCAAAACAGGCGGCGGATCGCGTGCGAGTGCAGGGAGGCAGGATGAAGGCGGAACTCGGCGGCGTGGTGGTTCTCGATTTCGGCGGGCAGTATACGCAACTGATTGCCCGCCGCATCCGCGAACAGCAGGTGTTCTCCGCCGTTCTGCCATGCACGTCTTCTATCGAAGAAATCCGCAAGCTGGAGCCTGCGGGAATCATTTTATCGGGCGGGCCGAGCTCGGTTTATGACGCTGAAGCGCCCAAGTGCGATCCAAAGGTGCTGGCGCTGGGAATTCCGGTGCTGGGGATTTGCTACGGGATGCAGTGGATCACGCACACACTCGGAGGCACCGTAGAAAAGGCCGAGCGGCGGGAATATGGCCGGGCGCAATTGAGCATCGATGATTCGAAGGAACGTGGCGGATCCCACTTGTTCAGGGGGGTGCCGGCCTCGCTGCGCGTGTGGAACAGCCACGGTGACCACGTGCGAGCCCTCCCGGAAGGCTTTCGAACCATTGGGCGAACGGAAAATGCCATCGCCGCCGTGGAGAATAAAGAGAAGAAGATCTATGCGGTTGAGTTTCACCCGGAAGTGAACCACACCGAGCGCGGGACAGAGTTGCTTAGAAATTTCTTATTTCGAGTGTGCAATGCAGAGCCGAAGTGGAGCGGCGCGGCCTTTATCGAAGAGACGACGCGAGCCATCCGCGAGAAAGTGGGAAACATGTGGGCCATCTGTGGGCTAAGCGGCGGCGTGGATTCCACGGTTGCGGCGGTGCTGGTGCACCGGGCGATGGGAACCCGGCTGACCAACATCTTCGTGAATACGGGGATGCTGAGAAAGAACGAGTTTGAAGAGACGCTGGAGATGCTGCGGGACCGGCAGAAACTCCACGTCATCGGCGTGGACGCTTCGGAACGTTTTCTTGCTCAATTGAAAGGGGTTACGGACCCCGAAGAAAAGCGCAAGCGCATCGGCAGGGAGTTTATCGCCGTCTTTGCGGAAGAGGCACAGAAGCTCCAGGTGGGGGAGGCCCACGGGGAGATTGGATACCTGGTGCAGGGGACACTATATCCGGACGTAATTGAGTCGGTTTCCGTAAAGGGGCCTTCGGCGACCATTAAAACGCACCATAACGTAGGGGGATTGCCGGAAAAGATGCCATTTGAGCTAATCGAGCCGTTGCGGGAACTCTTCAAGGACGAGGTGCGCCGAATTGGAAAGGAGCTGGGCCTGCCGGAAGAGATTTTAGTGAAACATCCGTTTCCGGGGCCGGGGCTGGCCGTCCGGCTGCTCGGGGAGGTCACCCGTCCACATCTGGTAACTCTCCGGGAGGCTGACGCGATCGTGGTTGAGGAAATTCGCCATGCTGGGTTGTATGTCAAGGTGTGGCAAGCATTTGCGGTGCTTCTCCCGGTGCGGAGCGTGGGGGTT
>Ga0137412_10001283_pt1 | contig 19318 bp, 24 predicted proteins | sample CZODoug2_1_16fun_FD_122160 | JGI IMG/M metagenome (GOLD analysis project Ga0137412, IMG submission 122160) | Vadose zone soil fungal communities from Angelo Coast Range Reserve, California, USA - CZODoug2_1_16fungal (Hybrid Assembly) | ecosystem: Environmental > Terrestrial > Soil > Vadose zone...
TATTCGTCAATCTCATCGGGACTATGTGACGGTCGATTAGCTTCGCTGGGCAGCGGGCATGCTGGACTCCAGCTTCCGAAGAGCAAACGTTGCGTGAAAGGCGAAAAGGTCGGGAAGGATGGACTGGAAGTGCCCGCAGCGGTTCGATCCCTGAGCGTGAGTCCTGTCCGCACCTCGTTCGAAAGTCCTTGGCAGAATGGAGTCGCAGAGCGTTGGGTAGGGAGTTGCCGCCGTGATCTCCTGGATCACATCATCGCAGTTGACGAACGCCACCTGAAACGCCTGCTCTCGGAGTATATTCGCTACTACCACGAGGACCGCACGCATCTCGGACTCGGTAAGGGAACGCCAGACGGAAGAACTCGCACCATAGCCTCAGGTCGCGTCCTTTCTCATATGCGACTTGGAGGGCTGCACCACCGGTACGATCGGGTTGCCTAATCCGAACCAACGGCGTCGCGAAAACGTCCGGGTTCCTCCATCCTTAATATATACAGGTACACCGCGGGGGGTTCCTCGGGACAAATTCTTGGCGCTCGAGGGTGAAGGGATAACCTGAATGGGACCGCCGTCGCAGCAGGGAATCGGGCTATTTTCAGTGCGCATAGAATTTTGGCGAAGCATAGGTTGTCAATGCGAATGCTCGGTTGTCCGAGGCGAAATGAAGAGAAGTGTTGACTCTGGACTATACTCCAGGGTGTAGGTTCACGATAGGGGGCCGTCCATGCAAATTGGCATCGTCGCCAAGAAAGTTGGGTTGAGCATTGACACGATTCGCTTCTACGAGCGCAATGCTTTGCTGCCACGGCCTTCGCGAACGCAGGGAGGATTTCGTCAATACGCCGAAGGTGATATCGAAACGCTGGCCTTTATCCGGCGCGTACAAGGATTGGGATTCAAACTGAGCGAAATTCGGGGCCTCCTGAGTTTGCGTGGAAACCGGATGCAGCCGTGCGCACCCGTACGGCATCGCTTGCAAATGAAGCTGGCTGATGTGCGCGAGAAGATCGAAAACCTGCAAAAGTTGGAGCGTGAACTGGGTGTAGCTCTACGTAGTTGCGACAAAGAGCTGCGCAAACGAGATGCGCATTGCCCAATCTTGCAGGACAAAGATACGAAAATAGAGGAAGGTCGTCGATGAAAGTCGAGGTCTTGTACGTTGCGGAGTGTCCGTCCCATCCTGCCGCAGTGAAGCTGGTGAGAGACGTTCTCAATTCGGAAGGCGTTGCGGCGGAAGTTCGTGAGGTGCTGGTGAGGGATGAGAGCATGGCGACGGACCTTGCGTTCTCTGGCTCTCCAACGATCCGCATCAACGGACAGGACGTTGAGGGGGAGTCTTGCCAGGCGAAGGGGTTTGCTTTGAGTTGCCGCTTGTATCCGGGCTCGGCCGAAATCGGCCTCCCTCCCGTTGAGATGGTGCGTCGCGCCATTGTAGAGGCCCGCGAAGGGAACGCATGTTGAAACAGGGCACAGGCATCTCGGCTTCGGTTGCTGCGATTCTGAGTTCCGTCGCAACGATCAGTTGTTGTCTGCCATTTGGTTTTGCTGCGGCGCTGGGAGCGGGTGCGGCAAGTGCGTTCTTCACAACGCTGCGTCCGTGGCTCTTGGGGTTATCTGTTGCGCTGCTCGGCGTGGGATTCTGGCAGCAGCATCGCGCTAAACAATGTTCCATCCGGGGCCGCATGATTGGGAACATACTTCTGTCGGCGGCCCTTATTGTGGTGTTGGGAATGATTCTGTTTCCGCAGGAGATTGCCGCATTCATCGCAGACAGGTTCTCCGGAAGATGAAGAGACGGCTCACTGGCGTCGCGGTGGCCGCAGTCCTCGCCCTGCTGGCGGCTGCGTATCTGTGGGGTCCCGGCTCCGCGCCACGCGGCCAAGAGCCGGTTGTCACACTCTCGGAAGGAAATCCTGCGGAGTTCGAGAAGGCGTTCGATGCCGACTCCAACGTTCCACGCCTGGTCCTGTTGCTGTCTCCAACTTGACCAACCTGTCTGCGGGGGGCCTCCGCAGCTCAACAAATGTTGGCGAGACACACCGCCCGAAAGGTGCGCGTGCTTGTGGTATGGGAACCGATCCTCGCGACGGACTGGCGGCCACCCAGTGGCAGCACGCTCTCGAGAATTGCAGACGACCGAGTGCGCCAGTTCTGGGACCCGAAGCACGTCGTGTCTTCAAAACTGAAGGATCACGCAACCCGAACTCCGCTTCAGACGAAGCCGGATTGCTGCATTCAAAAAGGGTTCTACTGGGACGAAGCAATTTTGTTTCCGGCCGGCGCCCATTGGAGGGATGCTCCGGCTTCTGTATTTTGGAACGGTCCGGTAGTTCGAATCGTTCCGAGTCTTGAGAACTCCTTGAGCGAAGAGCATTGATAACCGTTTCAACGCAGGGTCCGCCGAGTTAGCTGTCCCTGTTTTACCGGTTCTGGCGGTGCCGATTTGCGTACGCCGCAACCTTAAACCGATTCCCGCATAACTGCATGCTGCACCAGCGACGCGTGCCTTTCTTGCTGGTGTCGTGGAAGTGGAGGACGCAGTTGGCGCATTTACGCAAGCGTTTGCGAGCCCCGGTTGCAAGAAGTGTCGCCACGCTGTGTGCCAAGGGTGCAAGCAGATCTGCAGGCTCGCGGACTTCAAACCATAGCTTGGTCGAATACGCAGCTCGACTTTTGGTGAGTCTCGTAAGCATCGGGTGCATCCTCATTAACCCGTTTAGTTCGTCGAGCGTCTGGCTGCGAATCGCGCGACCTCCTTCCCACGCGAGGATCTCCTCTCGCCATCTTTCTCGAAGATCCTTCATGACCTCAGTCGCTTTCTGCGCTTCGGTCGTTCCTTCCCATTGACGCCCAAGACGGGCTACTTGCTCCGAATTCAGAAGGTCAGCGGCCTGGAACCACTGTAAGACCGCGCCAAAGTCCATGAGCAGTTCCATGGCTTTGCCATCTTGGACCGGCCGCGTGTTCACGAAATCGAGAACCAACTCGTTTCCGAGGAAAAGAAAGCCGTCTTTCCAATCGGACCTGTTTGCTGCCTTCGGCATGCCCAAACCTTCCGCAAGAATTATACACCAATAATGAAACCTTTTATCGGTTAGGTCATCCGATGCTATGGAGGCGCAAAGTCAGTTGCGGCCACTCGTTAGGCCGGGCTTCCAAATCACACAAGGAGACACAGATGATCAGCTACAAACATGCCGTCGTTGACGGCAACAAGATCTTCTACCGCGACGCAGGGTCTGCAGCTGCCCCAACGATTCTTTTGCTGCACGGCTTCCCCACTTCATCTCACATGTTTCGCAACCTGATTCCGGCGCTCGCCGATAGCTACCATGTCGTCGCACCCGACCTTCCGGGTTTTGGCTTTTCCGATGCTCCTGACCGAAAGCGTTTTCGATACACGTTTGAGAACCTGGCGAAAGTCATCGCCAATTTCACGCAGACAATTGGCCTGGGGCGCTTTGCCATCTACGTTTTCGATTACGGCGCACCAGTAGGATTGCGGCTCGCGTTGGCGCATCCCGAACGCATCACTGCCATCATCTCCCAGAATGGAAACGCTTATGAAGAGGGTCTGAGCGAAGGTTGGAATCCCATCCAAAAATATTGGAAGGAACCAACCGCCGAGAACCGTGCCCCGCTGCGCGATTTCCTGAAGCCCGAAGCAACCAAGTGGCAGTACGTCCATGGCGTCCAGGATGAAACTCTCGTCGCGCCCGAAGCCTACGAGCTCGATTCCGCACTTCTTGCCCGTCCAGGAAACGACGAAATTCAGCTTGACCTGTTTCTCGACTACGCCAGCAACGTCGCACTCTATCCGAAATTCCAGGAGTATTTCCGCGCGAAGCAGACTCCGCTGCTGGCCGTGTGGGGCAAAAACGATCCCTTCTTTCTGCCTCCCGGAGCAGAGGCATTCAAACGCGACATCCGCAACGCGGAAGTGCGTTTCTACGACACGGGCCACTTCGCGTTGGAGACACATCACCGGGAAATTGCAGGTGCGATTCGAGACTTTCTCGCTCGCCAGCTAGCTGCAAAAGCGACCACTGCATAAATCGACTCGATTCCGAGGCGGAGCGCTTCATGGGGCGTGCAATGGCTCGCACGCCCCGTCTCGCCTCGAAATCACGTACAGAAGCGCCTGCAAGATAAGTGGAAGAAAGAAAGGAACAAGGAATCATGACGAGTGCTAAGACAGATGCGACCGTAGTTCTCGTGCACGCTGCCTGGGCGGACGGCTCGAGTTGGAACAAAGTGACCGAGGAGTTGCAACGGAAAGGCTTCAACGTCGTGGCTGCCCAGATCCCGTTGACCTCGTTCGCGGATGATGTGGCCGTATTGAAGAAGGTGCTTCTCCGGGAAAAGGGTCCCATCGTATTGGCGGGACACTCCTACGGCGGTGCTGTAGTTACCGCGGCTGCTGCCGGCAATTCCAATGTGAAGGCGCTTGTTTACATCGCCGCAATCGTCCCGGACGAGGGAGAAACCGTTTCTGATATTCTTCGCCGCGTGCCTCCCCATCCAAGCGCTCCAAAACTGGAGCCTGACGCAGATGGATTCCTCTGGCTGACGGTCGATGGGTTTCGGAACGCCTTCGCGCCCGATGCATCGGCATTAGAAACTGCTCTTATGGCATCAACCCAAAAGCCCATCTCCGTGAAATGTCTCGGAGAGCCGATGAGCAGTCCGGCTTGGAGAGAAAAGCCGACTTGGTTTCTCATCGCAGAAAAGGACATTATGCTGTCTCCCGAGACACAGCGCTTCACGGCAGCGCGAATGAAGTCGAAGATCGTTTCTTTGCCCGTAGACCATCACCCCTTGGCCTCAAAACCTGACGCGGTCGCGGACCTGATCACCGTGGCAGCGACCACTGCCTGAATCGAATTGTTGGACTGCGCAAGGAATCTCAGAACGAGGAATTTCCACGCCCTACCTTGTCGTCTTTCGGATCAAAGAAAATGCGGATCGGTTGGCTCAGAAGATAGAGCAGCAGAATACCGGCGATGGTGATTCCGACAGCGCCTTCGAGGACATGACCGCGAAAGACGTTGACGAAATTTCCCAAGACTTGCGCGGCAATGAGAGCGACAGCAAGGCGCCATCCCCACGAGCGCCGGCGAAACCAACCGACAGCGGCGAGGGCCAACGCTGCGGCGAGCAACGAAAAACCGACGCCCGCGATTTTCCCGAACGGCGCCAGTTCCTGATGGGAGCGGGGATTCAGCGTCCAGACGCGATCCAGCGGGGTACCGGAGAAGAGCAGGGTCGTTGCGGCGAGCAGCGCCATCGTTGTGCCGAAAACGAGGAAGAGTCCGAACGCAGTAAGGCCGCGCGGAAGGTGAGGCGAGGAGCGCAGGCCGGGAACTGTCACACGTCGACTATAAGCCAGTGTAGTTGATTTCTCGGGAGGTGCATCGTCGTTTTCTCCTGGCGGAGTCGCACCAGCCGAAACTTTGTCACGACGAGCGAATCTGACGAGGGACGGGGCGGGTATCGCCGAGTCTCGCGACTCCGTTTCCATCAGTCTTGGGGTGCATGGTGAAAGACGTTTCGCAATGTTTGGGTTGCGGTGTGAAAATCACTCCTGAGGCTCGCGCGGAGGCGCACTGTATCTCTTCTAGGAGCTTCCTGGCTACGGCCGTCACCGGGCACTGCGTAGTCGTCATCGCCACCGGTTTCGGGTTCGGGGTCGAGAGTGGCAGACAAGCTGCCCACTGCATATCAAGGAGTTGCTGAGGTCTCCCTCGGGGCGGCTCAAGACTGATGTCATCGCTTTGTTCTATCAGCCCCGCGTCGATCCATCGTGCCGGTCGAAGACGTCCCGGGAATAAATGGACCCGAGATTGGTATTTCTACTTTGTGAGGGCTTATGGCTGTTCGCTCAAGCGAGTTACGGCCGCAATTTGCGCGTATCGGGTGCCTGAGGTGCCCGCATACGTCTTCACTTCTATTCCTGACTAAAAGGGGGTTCGATGGATCACGTAAGTCTTGATGGAGCTGGCCTATTGCGAAGAAGGATGGCGGGCGTCTTTGCAATGGCCCTTGCCATAGTTATGCTTCTGCCCGGCGCGGCATCGGCGCAGGAGAGAGAAGAGCAGGGAGACGGCAGGCTGTTGCGCGCTGGGAATGGCCCCGGGCCAGCAGCGAACGGGCCCGGTCCCGGATGCAACATCATCCCACCCCTGGCCTCGATCGGAACGAAGGTCGACATTTCACAGTTTCCGCCGCCCGACTCGCTCACGAATCCAGATCTGGCAGGGCCTGTCCAGCTCCTGAAATCCGGTAAGTTCGACATTCCCATCGAGCAGTTGACAGGAATCAATGTTCCCGCTGGCAACCCCAGAGGAACGATCACCCTGCCCCTCTACAAGGGTGCGGTGAACACACCGTCTGGCCTGAAACCCGCGTGGTACATCATCCTTGACGCAGGCGATCAAGCAGAAGCGGAGCGCCTTGGCGTGAACTTCTCCAAGAAACTGCATAACGCAGGCGATGCCGCTCGCACCGCCACGCGCCGCGCCGACGGGACGTTTCTGTTCGACTCCGGCCTCGTGGACTTCCGTCCGAACCGCGAGGTTGTGGCCGGCTCTCAGGAGAAGCCCTTCCCACCCAGCGTCGCGCAGCCTGGCTCGATCGGCGATGAGGACTATAGCCCACTGGTGCTCGTGGACGGCATCATTTACGACGCGCCCGTTGTCGCTGCTGCTGTAGACGATGCACTCATAAATTTTCCGAACGGAAATCCCAACTACGGCCTCGTACATGATCAGGTAGTCGCGATTAATCCGGCGAACCGGACCGTCACACTCTCTCTGATCAACGGATATAGCTTTGGCAAGCCCGTCTTCTACATCTCCACTGAGTCCAGTGATCCCACTGTGTCAGCTATTGAGGGGAATACCTTCGCTCCGCGTTTGCGCAGAATCGAAACCGGGGTCGATGACATCAGTCGTAGCGCCGTGGAGCGGATCTTCATCGCCACGAACGGCGAGACCAAAGGCGGTTGCCAAAATCCGCAGCGTCAGGGTTTGGGCGCCGCTCTCTTGGACGGACATCGTCCCAACAACACATTCGGTGGCATTCCCACCACGGCCACCGATTACAGCCCAGTTTGGGACGCGAACGTTTATGAGTGGACCGAAGAAGCCATCGAAAAGGGCTATCGCGGTCTCCTGACCGAGGAGTTCCGCATTTTGAAATTGGCTCGAGACGGATACATCACCGGACCGAATGGTGCCCCTTACGGCAGTTTTGGCCCGGTAATCGTGTGTGGCGTCGCCGCACGTCTTAATTGATTAAACTCCGCAACACGTGGTGCGGCGGCTTGGGACTGCCATTCTAAACCGCCGCTTCCCTCCGTTCTGCGGAAAACATTAGTCGGAGCAGGGTGTGTTTTTTCGTCCAAAGGTTCAAGTCGAAAGCTTCGAGGCTGCGGCCCTGCCGCACCTGACGGATCTCTACCGTACCGCCTCGTCGCTTCTGCGTGACCGGAATGAGGCTGAGGACTTGATCCAGGACACATATCTGGAGGCGTGGAAGTCGTTTCATCGTTTCGAACTGGGCACGAACTGCCGAGCTTGGCTCTTCAAGATAATGTTTCATCGTCTCCATCACGTCCGGCGAAGGTTGGTAAAGGCATCGCGAGTGACCACAATCGACGGTCCGGAGGGTCAAGACGAGCTTGCGGCCGAGCCAGTTGTCCCTCAAGAAATACGCGATGAGGACGTGTTGAATGCATTGGAGAAGATTGCCGTAGAATTCCGCGAAATCGTGCTACTAGCGGATGTCGAGGAGTTCTCTTACAAGGAGATTGCGGAAACGTTGAGAATCCCGGTGGGAACGGTTATGTCGAGATTGAGTCGAGGAAGAAAGCTGCTACGGCAAGAGTTAGCGGAAGTAGCCCGCTCGTATGGTATCAGCCCGCGCACGAAGCAGGCTGGTGCGGCGGAAACGGCATGAACACCTTGAGTTTTGACTCGAAACGGTGCGAACGGATACGTCAGCAGCTTGATTCCTATCTTAGCAATGAGCTTCTGGTGGAAACGGCCAGTGAGGTGCTGCGTCACCTGGAGAGCTGTGAAAGCTGCTCGCGCGATTTGGAATCTCGTATGTGGGTCCGCGACGCATTGCAGCGAGCTGTTGCCAGCCGTCCCGTGCCCGACAGCATCCGTACCGATGTCCTGCGCAAGTTGCGTGACTCTCAGCCTCGATCTTTCGTGTGCGTAGGCGCAAGGCGGTGGGCTCTTCGATTGGCAGCCGTGGCTCTTGTTCTTCTTGGCCTATTCGCCGCGGAATGGCTGAATCTGCGTCGCGGAGAACAGCTAATCGCGAGCATTCTGAAGCTTGGCGTGAGCGACCATGTCATTTGCGCCATTCAAGGCCACAACTATCCAGAGGTCGCCAATCCCCCGGATCAGATCCGCGAAAAGCTTGGCGCTCGATATGCCCCGCTGCTGCAGGTTGTGCAGCGGCAGCTTCCAGGCTTTGAACTTCTCGAAGGGCATATCTGTTCGATACCAGGAAGCGACCGCAAGTATGTCCACTTCATCACGCGAGGGCACGGAACCATCCTTTCGGTAATTCTCACGGAGCGAAACGGCGCAGCCCTTCCCAGAGACAAACTCCTCCTCAGTGCGGACTCAGGCGGCCTTGGTATTTACCAGGACCACCTCAGCGGGATGGAAATCGCGGGCTTTGAGTCTGGGCAATACTTCGCCTTCGTTGTCTCGGATCTGAATCAAAAGGAGTTGCTGCAGCTCGCACGGGGGTTGGCTCCGGCTTTAAGCGAGACTCTGCACACGACAGCACGTCTGCTGCGGCCAAACGCAACCACGCAATGGGCAAAACATGGCTAGCCGCGCCTACCCCGGCGCACCAGAGATCAGGAAACAGAAATCGGGAAGTCCAAAATCGACACTTGACATCCGCGGATAATCCACTACCATACGGTTGTGGATAAATTGAATACAACATTTGCGGCTCTGTCTGATCCAACCCGCCGGGCGATGATCGAACGGCTCTCCCATGGGCCTGCCTCTGTGCATGGATTGACGGAACCGTTTGCCCTATCGCAGCAGATGATTTCAAAACATATCGCCTACCTGGTGCGGGCGCGGATTGTGATCAAGACGAAGCGTGGAAGAGAGAGCGTGTGCAGGCTCAGGCCAGAGGCGATCAAGACGGTCAGCGACTGGGCGACTAACTATCGCCGATTCTGGGAAGAGAGTTTCGACAAGTTGGATGTGGTTGTGAATCAAATGAAGAAAGCGGAGGTCAGAAATGACAAAAAACACGGTTAACGAGAAAGAGCGGATGGTGATCACTAGAGTTTTTGACGCTCCACGCGCATTGGTTTGGAAGGCGTGGACAGACCCGCAATATGTGATGCAGTGGTGGGGGCCGAAGGGTTTTACAGCGCCGTTTTGCAAGATTGATTTTCGCGTGGGAGGAAAATTTCTCTGCTGCATGAGAGCGCCGGATGGGCAGGAGGGCTGGAATGGCGGGGAATACCACGAGATTGTTCCGCACGAGAAGATCGTTTACTCGCTGTACTTTGCCGACTCGAAGGGAAACAAGGTTGAGCCTGCGCAGTATGGAATCGAACATGAGGCCATAGACGATGCGCGCGACGTGGTTATTTTTGAGGATTTTGGGAACGGCCAGACGAAACTCACCATGATTGGCAATGAAACCATGGAAGACGCAAAGAACAGCGGGCAACTCGAGGGCTGGAATGAGACCCTCGAAAAAGTTGCCGCAGTTATTGCGGGGCTAGCGAAGGTGAAATAAGAAGTTGGAGTTTTGACGATCGTCCCGCAGGAGATACAGCTACGGCCGGCGGCGGAGGCTAGTTAGAACAGGCTTCTCGTCGCTTGGCCGAGTAGCGACATTTCCGGCTAAGTGACCCTTGGCTCAACTGTGGCCTTCAGGCCAATGCGCTCAGCGACCAATGTTTACCGAACTCAATATTAGTCCTGTGAAACGCGCTTGTGGTCATTTAGATCCGCCAGCGAAGAAGAAATCATCGCCGCCATGCGCACCGTCTGGGAGCGCATGAAAATCATCATCGAGCCGTCCTCCGCCGTAGCCATCGCCCCGCTCCTGAAGCCCGGCGCAGTAGCAACGCTCGACCTCCCGCCGCGCCCCGACGCCGCCCCGCCAAAGCTCGGCCCCGGCGGCAACGTCGACCTCTCTTCCCTGCCCTTCTGAACCGGAAGCAATCGGGTCACTTGCTCCAACCCGACTTCCCATTGCTAATCCCGAGCCAGGGCAGATTAGTGTGCGTCACGGCGAACTTTCTAGTGCGGAGAGCATCCTTTTCCGCCTTATCATACCGCCACAACTCAGGGTAGCCGTTATGCGCCATTTGATGCCGATCGTCACGCCGCGCTTGGTCTTGCGCCCGCCAACTCTTGGCGATTTGGATTCGATTCAGACGGCCAAAGAGGAGGCGTGGCCCGATTTGCAGCGTTGGATGGCCTGGGCCTTCGACAACCAACGGTCGCGGCAGGCGATGGAAAACTCTATTCGACGAACGATGGATTACCAGAGTCAAGCAGGAATCGCATTGGCCGGATTCCACAGGATCAACGGGGATTTCGTCGTCCGAACCGCGTTGGATGTTACCGGTGAGCCAGACATCTATGAGACCGGATACTGGATGGCGCCCAAATACGCCGGACAGGGCATGGCGACGGAGGCGGCAAACGCAGCTATTCGTTACGCGTTCGGCCACCTTGGTGCGAAGGCAATCAGCATCGGCTACTTCGACGGAAACGAGCCTAGCCGGCGCATCGTAGAGAAATTGGGATTCCATAAACTAGGCGTTGCCCATGAAGCGGTGACACGGTGCCTCGACGGCACGAAGCTCGATCGTCACGAATACATCCTGACGAGCCCCGATGCACTTCCCGAACTTGATGTCTCATGGGGTTGAACCATAGGATTGGATAAAACACTGCCCATTGCTGATGTCGGTAGCCCTGGAAGTGATCCAACTTGACCAGAAGTCGTCATCTCGGAGATGTGCTCATCCGGATTGCTCCCGGATCACGGGCTAACCGGAACTAGTGCTTCCGGGTTGGCGGATTGGTCCCGACAAACGCGCTTATCGCGAGCTATTCCCGGGTTGTCGACGATGCGGAAGTTGGCCGACACGGGAGTCCAGGGAGTGGTGACGGACGACTTCCTACAGCCGACAAGGCGGGAGCCATTCGGCTCGCCGCGATGAGGCCAGGCGTTATAGTGCAAGCCTCGCATTGTTGGCAGTGATATGCTGATCGGCCTACTACAACGACCGATTTGCCCAGTGGCGCGATTGGCGGCAAGTACGTGTGGTGATCTCGCGAAGAGGGCACGATTTATCGTGCCCCTACTGGCGCCTAGAAATTGCTTGAAACGAAAAGAGAGTCTACTGGGCGCATCAGGAGTCGCGATGACCAAGACAGCCGTCAGCGAGCAAATCACTCACCGGTGGTACACGCGTCCCGTGTTCTTTGTGGCTGACGTTAACCGCGCACTTCGCTTCTACATCGACATGCTCGGCTTCGAGAAGAGTTGGCATGAAGGCGACGGCGCGGGCGGGGTCTGCCAAGTCCATCGCGCGGGGTGCGAGATCATCCTTTGCGAGGATGCCAAGCGAACAGACAAGGCGCGCTTGTTCGTGGCACTGAACGTCGATGGACTCGCCGCGTTTCGGCGTGAAATCGTCGAGCGCTCGGTTCCGACCGAGAAGTCCTGGTGGGGTTACGAGGTGATCAAGATCGTCGACCCCGACGGAAATGAGTTGTTGTTTCCCGTGGCCGAGTCGTCCAGGCATTGAGTGCGACGGCCGAGTGCGTTGACCCGACGAGGGGAGCGTTGCATCATGCCGGAGTGGACGACGGGACTGATTTCGCAGTTGAACGAGATGGATGACAGAGCGGGCAGACTGGTAGACGGCATCAGCGTGGAACAACTGAATTGGCAACCGGCGGCGGGAGCGTGGAGCGTTGGGCAGTGCCTGGATCATTTGTGCGCGACGAATAATGTTTATTTGCCGCCGATGGCGGCGGCGCTGGAGGGAAAGGCGAAAGGGGCGGTGGAGGAGATCAGGCCGGGATGGTTTGGGAGATTGTTTTTGAAGAAAGTGATCGAGCCGTCGGCGGAATCGATACGGGCCAAGGCGCCGAAGAAGATCGTGCCAGCATCGCGAGTGGACGGGACCGTGATGGAACGGTTTCTGGCGGGCAATCAGAAGTTGCGAAAGCTGATTGAACGAGCGAGCGAATATGACGTGAATCGAATTCGGTTTAGGAATCCATTTATTGCGGTGATTCGATTTACGGTGGGAACGGGATTTGCGATTGTGACGAGGCACCAGCACCGGCACTTGCTACAGGCGGAGCGGGTGAAGGCGTCCGACGGATTTCCGCGATAGGGACGCGATTCCTGCGGAGAATTCCATCCAAATAAAAAATCCGAATATGGCGATTCCCGGAGCGGGCGGCGCGACGTGTGCGAGCGAGCCGCGGGAGTGAAAAAAGGGATGAATAAGTTGTCGCTTGCCGTTAATGAGACGTGGGTATACTCTCCTAACGCTTATAGCTAGTGATGCTTGGTAGACCTTCGAAGAGGGGGGCGACCGACGCGGCAACAATGAACGGCATTGCTTCGAAACTCCCATCGCCCGATGGGAAAAAAGCGGAAACTGACACGATCCGCGAGCGCATATCCAAGATGTCCGACGGTGAACTACTGCGTTGCGGAATGAGGGCGAAGCTTGGGCACGAGCGAGGGTTGAAGCAAGGCGAAGTTTCAGCCGACCTGCCGACCACTGAACTCAGCGAAGCGCGCGCGGAATGGAACCGGCGTTACGGAAAAATGCCGCTACGCGATTCGTTTTGAATTTCGGATTTCCCGCGAGAGTTTGCCCCGAGTTGACGCAGCGAGCCGATAGAGTTCGCCGGCCCACCTGGTGTGACGCCCCGAAATGTAGGAAAGAAGTGGAGAAAAGCAAAAGGGCAAAAGATGGAAGAGGAAAGAGCAGAAGAAAGAGAAGACTAAAAGAAAGAGCAAAGACACGGGTCTGAAGACCCGCCACTACAGAGGAGAAAAGCAAAAGGGCGGACTGAAGTCCCGCCCCTACACCTGGAAGGGACGCGCCAGGCCAGGCGTCACGGCGCTTTGCCAACCCACCAAAGCACGGTGGCGATGATTTTCCACGGCTGTTTCGAAGTGATGGTGAGAGATCCATACTCCGGATTTTCCGAGACAAGAACTTCCGTACTGTTATAGCGACGGAAGCGGGCAATGGTAAGTCCCATATCTTTATGCCAGGCAATGATGATTTTCCCGTCCAACTGAGCCAAGTCAATACTTGAAGAATCCACGGCGACGACATATCCATCCAGAATGAGCGGGGCCATGGAATTTCCGCGAACGCGCAGACAGCTGGTGTACGGCGGGTTGGGACACCAATCTTTTGGCGCAGCCAGCATACTTTCCACAGGGGCGTCGCTGAGCAAGTGACGCTTGTCACCCGCTTCGCGATGGGAACCGGCAACCACACTCAACAGAGGTACGGCGACGAGCTGATATTTTTCTTCGGGTTTTCGAGAACCGACACCCGCCGACACGATTTCGAAATTGTCGATGGAAACCTTTGCGCTCTTGCGCTCGATGGTGGGGAGGACGCGGAGAATATTTTCGCTACGAAGGCCGGCACGTTCCCAGAAAAACCAGCAATTGGAATCGCGCGCCAAATTTCCGAGGGCGATGTAACCGTGAGAAGGAGGCTCCTGGGCGCCGCGTTCCCAGCGAGAGACGGCCATAGCGGAGAAACCCATCCTGGCGCCGAAGTCGGATTGATTAAGATCGAGTGTCGAGCGTAACTCGCGGATGGCTTTGGCCCATGGGGTCGATGAGGTCGGGGTCGATTGACGCGGCATCCTGAAACCAGCCTTAAGCTCACTGTACGCCAGCGTAAAAACAGAAAGCAATCAGGGAAACCCCCCCCCCCCCAACTAACTTACGGTGCTAGTACTCCGCGTTAAAAGAGCGTAGTGTCAAAGACAAGTTGCCGACGGAACGTGTTCTCAAGGAACGTTTTGACCGCCCAGACAATTCACGCGAACGAATTGCTTTTGCGACTTCCGCGAAAAGAAATTCAAATCATCCGGCGAAAGCTGGAATTTGTGCCGTTGCCGCTGCACGCAGTGCTGAACGCGGCGGGAAAGCGGATCGAGTACGGGTATTTCGTCAACAGCGGATTGGCTTCCATTCTTACCGTGCTGAAAAGCGGAAAGATCGTGGAAGTGGGGATTAGCGGAGCGGAAGGATTCGTCGGGCTGCCGCTGGTAGCGGGTTTAAAGACCAGCGGCGGCAGAGTGATCGTTCAAGTGGCAGGAAGCGGTTTGCGGATAAGGGCGAGGGATTTTGTGCTGGTGTTGGCACAGTGTCCGGTGCTGCGACGAAGATTGCAGCGATACGCGCACGAGGTCGGAGCGCAAGCGGCGCAGATCGCGGCGTGCAACCGGCTACACAATTCCAAACAACGATTGGCGAGATGGCTGCTGATGAGCCAGGATCGAATGAAAGGCGTTTACGTAGACCTGACGCAGGAATTCCTGGCGCACATGCTGGGAATGCGGCGGGCAGGCGTGAGCGTAGCCCTGGGGCAATTGCGCAAAGCGGGCATCGTGACGTACTCCCGCGGCGGGGCGAAGATTCTGGATCGGGCGCGGCTCGAAGCGGCATCGTGCGAATGCTATGAGGAGATGAACGAGGTGGGGCGGGCCTGGTCGAGGGAATCACGGTAAATTGCGGGGAAGACTGCGGCAAAGATTATGCCGGCGGAAACTTTTTACCTGCGGAATACCTAAAAGACGGAGACTTTGATTTTCAGGAATTTTTTGGGATTTTGGCGGAAGTCGCCGATGAGAAGGCGCATGTCGCCGGTGAGGCCGGCGAGGTTGTCGTAGAGTTTGGGATCGGAAAAGAGTTTTCCGGCGGTGGTGGTGTTGTCGTTGAGCTTGGCGGTGGCGGAGGCGAGGTTGGAGCTGGTGTCGCGGAGTTTGTTGTAGAGCGTGTCGTCGGTGGCGAGTTTTCCGAGTGAGCCTTTACCGGCGCGAACGTCGGCGAGCATGGTGTTGGTGCTGGCGATGGCTTCTCTGGCTTGATCGTAGAGGGTTGGATCGTTGAGCAACTTGCCGAGGGTGCCTTTTCCGGCGCGGGCATCTGTGATGATGCCGTTGACGTCGTCGAGTGCTTTGTCAACTTTGCCGTACATTTCGTCGGACGCGACGAGTTTGCCGAGAGTTCCCTGCCCTTGCTGGACGTTAGTGACCAACTGATCGCCGTGAGCAAGAAGGCTGTTCAGGTGATTGTAGGCCTGCTCGTCGGTGAGGAGTTTGCCGAGAGTACCACGGCCGGCTTTGACGCCAGCAACCATGTCCTGGGCGTCGTCGGCGAGAGCGGTGAGATTGCCGAGGAGTTCGGCGCTACGCTCGACGACTTCCTTGATGGCTTTTTCTTCCGCGCCGGGAATCTCCTGATTTTCCTTGATCGGCACGCCAGTGAAGCCGCGGCGAATGTCCACGTAACGATTACCGAGCAGCCCTTCGGTGACGAGAGTGGCGACGGAATCGGTGAGAATGTCTTTTTGGTAGCGACGGTCGATGCGCATGTCCACTTCGACGTTGCGATTTTTGTCTTTGAGGGAGCCGGGAGTACGCGGGACGAGTTGAATGGCTTCCACGTTGCCGATTTCCACGCCGTCGAGCTTGACGGAAGCGCCCTTGGAGAGGCCAGAGACTTCGGGAAGAAACGTTTTGAGGCGATATTTTGGGCCGAGAATGCCGGCGCCGGTGACGTAGAAGATGCCGGCGGCGAGAACGGCGAGGCCCACGAGAACGAAAAGCCCGACGCGGAGTTCCGCCCAGGTGAGCTGTTTTCGCTGCGGCATCTAAGTTGGCCTCCGGAGTGCGACGATTAACTATCGCACGGATTACTTCACTACGCGTTACATCTTGCCAAGCACAGGGCACGATATATTGGCTGCTGCCCGGAATTTTCGATATCGTGCCTCTACCCCGAGCGACCGTGCCAAGCTCAACGGGGCTGAAAGCCCCTGAGCTACACAGAGCAACTTCGGAGCACGGCAGCGGCGAATTCTAAAACACGGCAGCAAGGTCAGACCAAAAACCTTTTTAGATAGGGATCGGTGGAGGCGGCGAATTGTTCGGGGGCGCCTTCGAAATAGATTTTGCCGTCGCGGAGGACGAGGAAGCGCGTGGCAGCAGCGCGATTTGTTGGGCGATTTTTCGAATTGGGGACGACGCGATTGGAAGATTTTTCGAAATGAAAATTGGCGAGAGCGAAGCCGTCCTGGAGCCGATGAGTGGCGAGGAGCGCGGTGACGCCGTAGATGTCGCGGAGGCGGAGGATGAGAGTGATGATGGTTTGCGAGGTGACGGGATCGAGACCGGCGGTGGGCGAATCGTAGAGAACGATGGGCGGGCGCGTGATTAGCGCACGCGCGATGGAAACGCGGCGGCGCATGCCGCCGGAGAGTTCGGAGGGGATGAGATCGACGGTGTGTTCGAGTTCCACGAAGCGAAGAACTTCGCGGACGTTCGGCTCGATTTCGTCAGGAGCGGCGCGGTCTTCGAGGAGGCGATAGGCGACGTTGTCTGCGACGGTCATCGAATCGAAGAGCGCGCCTTCCTGGAAGACAAAGCCGATTTCGCGGCGGAAGTGGAGGAGTTCACGTTCGGACATGCCGCCGAGATCTCTTCCGAGGACTTTTATGGAACCGGATTTGGCTTTGAGCAAGCCAGCGGCGAGCTTGAGAGAGAGGGTTTTGCCGGTGCCGGTTTCGCCGAGAAGAATTAGGGTTTCGCGCGGCATGACACGGAAGGAGAGGCCGCTGAGAATTTCGCCTTCGTCGAAACCGATGCGGACGGAATCGAATTCAATGGCGGGGCTTTCGTTGAATCCGATGGAGGCAGCGGAAGCCATTAGAACATTTTGTCCGAAAGAAAGAGTGCGAGCTTGGTGAGGAAGGTGTCGGCGACGATGATGAGGACGCTCGAGATGACGACGGCCTGCGTGGTGGCACGGCCGACGCCCTGCGTGCCGCCGCGAACGGTGAGGCCCTTGTAACATCCGACGGTGGCGAGAATAAAGCCGAAGACGAGAGGCTTCATTAATCCCTGCATGAGGTCGCCGAATTCGAGGGCGTCGATGGCGCGCGTCCAAAATTCGACCGCACTGAGACGAAGAGAAGATACTGAGGCTGCGCAACCGCCGAGGAGACCGACGAAATCGGCGAGGCCAGTGAGGAGCGGTTGCATGAGAATGGCGGCGAGGACGCGAGGCGTGACGAGTTTGCGGCTGGGGTCGGTGCCCATGGCGCGCATGGCGTCGACTTGTTCGGTGACGAGCATGGAGCCGAGCTCGGAGGCGATGCCCGCAGCGCAGCGGCCTGCGACGAACACTCCCGTCAACGTGGGACCGAGTTCGCGGACGAGCGCGATGGCGACGACGTCTCCGGTGAGCGCGCTTTGGCCGAAGCGTGTGAACTGAGAACCGGTCTGCAGCACCATGACGACGCCGATGAAGAATCCGGTCAGCAGGACGATGGGAAGAGAGCCGACACCGATGTCGTCCATCTGGTCGAGAAGATCTTGAAAATAATGCGGGCCGCGGAGAAGGTTGGTGAGCGATTGAGCGGCGAGGATGGAATAGTCCTGCACGTTGGCGACGAACTGCATCGCGCTGTTGGAGAGCACGTCGAAAACCGAGATTTTCTCTTCCCATCTCGGTTGCTGCCCGGTGACCTGCAGAGGCGCTTGTGCCACTTGTCTTTAGTCCGAAAACCGTTCTGCGATAGACCACGAGCGCCGGGAAACGGATTGACGCCGTGATTTGTTCAGAAAGGTTCTGGTGGAAGCGTAACGTTGGCGATACGGCGCGTCAAGCGGTGTGGTGCGAAGAAAAACTCCTCGCACGACGCGCTTTTGGTGGACGGTGCGGAGTGGGGACGGTAAACTGGGCGATTCAGACGGCGACGGCTGCGGTGGTGTGGCAGCGGCCGGCTTCAGACCCGTTCGGCTGCGCTCAGGGCAAGAAGCGGGTCCTACAACAGCTTCGGGCACTCAAGAGATCGGGAGATAAAGGCAGAAATGTTGCGGTATTACACCGCGGGGGAATCGCACGGACAGGCGCTGCTGGCGTTTGTCTCAGGATTGCCGGCGGGATTGCCGATTGACGTAGACGCGATCAACCACGAGCTGCACCGGCGGCAGTTGGGATACGGGCGCGGGGGAAGGCAGAAGATTGAGAAGGATCGCGCGGATATTTTTGCGGGAGTACGCCACGGAAAAACAATCGGGGCACCAATTGCGCTGAGGATCGAGAATCGGGATTGGGCAAATTGGGAGAAGATCCTGCCGGTCGAAGATAATTCCGAAGACGATGCGCCGACGAAGAAGCTGGTGGCGCCACGGCCGGGTCACGCGGATTTGGCGGGTTCGCAGAAATTTGATTTTCATGATGCGCGGTATGTGTTGGAGCGAGCGTCGGCGCGAGAGACGGCGGCGCGGGTGGCGGCAGGATCGTTTGCAAGGCAACTGCTGCGGGAATTTGGGACGGAGATTGCGAGCCACACGATTCAGGTGGGACATCACAAGCTGGAGCGGCAGGCGAACTGGGACGAGATCAAGAAGATTTGTGGAGATTTGGAATCGCCGCTGCGGTGCATCGATGGGGCGCTGCAGGAAAAAATGAAGGCGGAAGTGGATGCGGTGCTCAAGGCAGGAGACACGGTGGGCGGCGTGTTTGAAGTGGTGGTACACAACGTGCCGGTTGGATTGGGTTCGCATGCACAGTGGGACGAGAAATTGGATGGGCGGCTGGCGCAGGCGGTGATGAGCATTCAGGCGGTAAAGGGCGTGGAAGTTGGCGCGGGGATTCTGGCGGCGGGATCGTTTGGAAGCGAAGTGCAGGACGAAATTTCGTATGACAAGGGCGCGAAGAAGTTTGTGAGGAGTTCGAATCGCGCAGGCGGGCTGGAAGGCGGGATTACGAACGGCGAAGACGTGGTTGTGCGCGGATACTTAAAACCGATTTCGACGCTGCGGCGCGCATTGAAGACGGCTGATATGGTGACGAAGGAGCCGGTGGCGGCAGCCTACGAGCGGTCCGACTGGTGCGTGGTGCCGGCGGCGGGAGTGGCGGGCGAGGCTATGGTGGCGCTTGTGCTTGCCGATGCTTTTCTGCAAAAATTTGGAGGAGACTCGCTGCGGGAGATGAAGCGGAATTTCGAGAACTATGCCCA
>Ga0137412_10001284_pt1 | contig 19310 bp, 14 predicted proteins | sample CZODoug2_1_16fun_FD_122160 | JGI IMG/M metagenome (GOLD analysis project Ga0137412, IMG submission 122160) | Vadose zone soil fungal communities from Angelo Coast Range Reserve, California, USA - CZODoug2_1_16fungal (Hybrid Assembly) | ecosystem: Environmental > Terrestrial > Soil > Vadose zone...
GGCGGGCGCCGAGCAACCCGGCCTCGCCGAAGAGATAGGCGTCGGTCATCGAGGCATGGCGCGCGGTCCAGGGCGCGCTTGCCGCGACCTGCTCCGGCGCACGCCACAACCCGATCACGTTGCGCAAGCTCGGCAACCGCGCCGCGAGATCGTATTCGTCGAGCCGCAACGCCAGTTGCGCCGGCGCGATCAGTGTATCGCAGCGATGCTCGTTCATTTGCTGCTCGAGCACATCCGCCTCGAACGGATGATGCAGCGACAGCGTGCCGCCCGTCAGCAGCCAGATCGCAAGCGAGGAGGCGAGGCCCGCGAAAGAAGAGGGCGCAAAGGCCGACATCACGACCGCGCCCTGCGACACGTCGCTTTCGAGCGACAGCGCCAATCCACCGGCGATCACGCTCAGATGGGTGCGCGGCACGGCGCGGAAACCCTCGCTGGTGACGTCAAAGGAAATGATCGCGGCTTTCCGGCCGTCCTGGACGATGCTGCGCACGGTGTTCGAAGGCCGCGCGATTGCCTGGTCGAGCGAGGCCATGCCCTCCGGCAAATCGCTGCCGAAGCCGCAGACATGGCGGATCGAGAAGGCTTCGGCCGCGGCATTCATGGCGAGGTCGGCGTAGATGACGCCGTCGATCTTGCTGGTGGTGACGATCGCCCGCGCGCTGGTGCGGTTCAGCGCCGCCACCAGTTCGGCCTGCCGCCACAACAAAGGAAACAGCGCCACGACCAGGCCCGCGCGATGCGCGGCCAGCACCGTCAGCACGAACTCGACGGTGTTCGGCAACTGCACCGCGATCACGGAATGGGTGGGCAGGCCGGCTTCGATGAAGTGCGAGGCCATCGCGGAGATGGCGCGATCCGCCTGCTCATAGGTCAGCCGCAGTTGCGGTTGGCCGGTGATGCGCGGCTTGTTCAAAGGATCGATCAACGCGATCGCATCCCGGTTTCGGGCCATGATCCGCTGAAACAATGCATCGAGCGTCGGCGATGCGTTCGTCTGATTCACCTGGTACCCCATCTTCCGAAATTCATGATCCATCGAAGCGCCCCTGGATCACTTCGCCTGGGAATCCGGCCGTTGCCACCAGCTCTCCGGGAGGTATCCCACTAAAGCATTAGACTCAGGACGTTTTATCCGATTCCAGCGGGCAATCCATTGCTCGCCAACGTTAAACACGGGAATAGCATAGAAGCCCGACATCAGGGCCCGGTCCAGGGCGCGCACCGCCGAGACGAAAGTCGCACGGTCGCGCGCTCCGAGCAACTCGGCGATCATGGCGTCGATCGTCGGGTCCTTGGCGCCCATATAGTTGCGCGTGCCGGGCGTGTCGGCGGCCTCGCTGCCCCAATAGAACGACTGTTCGTTGCCCGGCGATAGCGACTGGTCCCAGCGGCTCTCGATCATGTCGAACTCATAACCCAGCCGCCGTTGATCGAATTGGACGGGATCGACGACGCGCACGGTTGCGTCGATGCCGCAGCGTTTCAGATCGCGCGAATAGGCCAGCGCAACCCGCTCCTGGTCGCGGGTCGTTGCCAGGATTTCGAAGCCGAGCGGCGCCTTGCTCGAACGTTGCCGCAGCACCGTGCCGTCGAGATCGTAACCCGCTTCCGAAAGCAGATTGAGCGCGCTGCGAAGCATCGCGCGGTCGCGGCCCGAGCCGTCGGTGACGGGGAGCCGATAACTGCCGTCGAGAACGTCGGGCGCGAGATGCGCCGCGAAGGGCTTCAGGAGCTCCTGCTCGCGCTCGCCGGCCGGCCTTTCATAGGCCGACAGCTCGGAGCCTGCGAAATAGCTCGGACTTCGGGAATACAGCCCAAAGAAATAATTGCGGTTGATCCATTCGAAATCGAACAGCAGCGTCAGCGCGCGGCGGACCCGGACATCAGAGAATACCGGACGGCGGGTGTTGAAGACCAGGAATTCCGACGGCTGTGGCATTCCGGTCTTGATGGTATCGCGGATCACCTGGCCGTCCTTGGCGGCGGGAAAATCATAGCCGCCGTGCCAGCGCAGTGGCTCATTCTCGACCCGGAAATCATACAACCCACGTTTGAACGCCTCGAACTGGCCGTTGGCCTCGCGGTAGAAATCCAGCCTGATCTCGTCGAAATTCCATAAACCGCGGTTGATCGGAAGATCGCGTCCCCAATAATCGGGATTGCGCGTCAGCGTCACGCTGGCGCCAGGCTTCACTGCGCCGACGCGGTAGGGACCGGATCCGACCGGCGCCGTCATCGACGTCTCCTCGAAGGTCGCGGCATCGATGGCGTGCCGAGGCAGCACCGGCATCAGGCCGAGGATCAGCGGCAATTCGCGGTCGCGGGCGTCACCGAAATCGAAGCGCACCGTCAATGGATCGGGCGCTTCGGCTTTTGCAACCTTGGAATAGTAATTGCGATGGTTGGGACGGCCATGGTCGCGCAACAGCGCCCAGGAAAACAGCACATCGTCGGTCACGACCGGCGTTCCATCGGAGAATTTCGCCCGGGGATCGAGATGGAAGGTGACATAGCTCCGGGCCTCGTCGGTCTCCACGCTTTTTGCCAGCAGGCCGTAGAGCGTGAACGCCTCGTCGTTGCCACGCGCGAGCAGGCTCTCGACCACATAGCCCCGGATCTGCTGCACGGCGAGGCCGCGGACGATGAAGGGATTGAGGCTGTCGAAGGTGCCGAGAATGCCCCAAGTGAGCCGGCCGCCCTTGGGCGCGTCGGGATTGACATAGGCCATGTGGCTGAAATCGGCCGGCTGGGCGGGCGCGCCGTGCATCGCGATAGCGTAGCTCTCCTCCGCCGACGCCTCTGCGGCGCCCAAAAGGGCCGACAGCAGGGCTGAAAAAACCAACGCAAGACCCCGCCAGATAAAAGCGCGAAAGGGCGTGCGTCGAACGGCGGACATCGGAACGTGCAGATTTGATTCGGAGCGGCTCACCGCGTGAATTCTAGCACACGTCCCGGCATCCGGCGGATTGCCGTCGTTAAAGCTGCGCAGCGGCATTGATCTTTCCGTCAGTGACGGTATGAAAGCGGGCAATTGAGGAGGGGGGCCGGGACTTGTCACGTATCCGCCTCAATTGCCAAGGAGACAGCCGCGCGCAACGGCAGGGTGTGGCGCGTCCAGCGGTTTTCGGGGACGCTTCAGAAAGGGTTTTCCGCAATGAATTTCCGTATCTTGGCCACGTCGGTTGGGCCGCGTGGGCGGCTTCTCGCCATGTTGGCGGCAGCCGTGCTGGCTGTCCCCCTTGCAATGGATGCCCAAGCCCAAACTCCGGCGCCCGGCGCGCCGAAGGTTGCGCCTAAAGCCCCACCGAAGGCTGCGCCGAAAGGTCCGGCAGGCCCGCCGACCGCCCAGGCGCCGGCCCCGCAGGCCCCCGCAGGGGGCCCGGCCGCCCAGGCCGGCCAGCAGCCGCCGGAACAGCAGGTTCCTCAGCTCATCTATGCGCCGTGGACCAAGTTCTGCCTGAAGGGCCAGGACGCCAACGCCAAGCAGGTCTGCTTTACCGGCAAGGACGGACGCATCGAGTCCGGACAGCCCGTGGTGGCCGCCGTCATCATCGAGCCGGAAGGCGAGCCGAAGAAGATTTTGCGCGTCACGCTGCCGCTCGGCATGCAGTTGCACCATGGAACCAGGATCATCGTCGACAACAACCCGCCGCAGCAGGCCGAATACGTCATTTGCTTCGCCAATGGCTGCATGTCCGACTATGAAGCGACCCCCGAAATGCTCGCTAACATGAGGAAGGGGCAGAATCTGGTCATTCAGGCGATCAACGCCAATGGTGCGCCGCTGACGCTGCCCCTGCCGCTGCAGGAAACCGGCGGCAGCAGTTTCGGCAAGGCCTTCGACGGCCAGCCGACAGATCCGAAGGTGTTCGAGGAAACCCAGAAGAAGCTGCAGGAAGAGTTGCAGAAGCGCGCCGATGAACAGCGCAAGAAGCTTGAGGGCACCCAGGCTCCAAACTCGGCCGCCAAATGATTATGAAGTGATCGAGACCGAGATTTTGATCAAGCAAGAAGGCGCCCGCAAGAGCGCCTTTTTTGTTGCCGCGCTTCTCGTTGCGCGGACGCCATCTTGTCGGGCCGACGAAACCGGATTCCGTGCGTGGCTGTTCGACTGTTGAGCACGATCCCGTGCACAAGCGCTTGGCATTGTGGCAAGTAGAAGCTGCCCCGCACCGGGCAGACGTTTTGGGCAAGGGTTTTTGGGATCGTGCTCTAGCTAGTTCAGCGACGGATTGCGCGGGCGATAGCCGCCCGATTTGTCCTTCACGAAAATCTCGGCGACCTGCGAATGGCGGATCGGTTCTCCGGAATCGTCGGGCAGCAGATTCTGTTCGGACACGTAAGCGACGTATTCGGAATCCGAGTTCTCCGCGAGCAGATGGTAGAACGGCTGATCCTTATGAGGACGCATCTCTTCCGGGATCGACAACCACCATTCCTCGGTGTTGTTGAATTCGGGATCGATGTCGAAAATCACGCCGCGGAACGAAAAGATCCGGTGGCGCACGATCTGCCCGATCTGGAATTTTGCGGTTCGCGCTTTGATCATGTCTCATCGAATAAACTATCATTGTGGCCAAGGCTAGTACCCGTTTCCGCGCACGCTGATCCATTGTGGCAACACCAGAGCCTTACCCTTTGGAGAAATTGCGGTTTATTGGAATCTAAATATTACGCTTGCGAACCCGCCATGCGTGCTGTGCGGCCATCGCGGATGATGCCGCGCGAAGCGGCCGATTGCACCGTTCGGATGCAGCCGGACCGTAACTTCCCGAGAGACAGGGTCGCACTTTGATCGTGGCTGGGCGAATAGACCGGTACCGCCGCCGATGCTATCGCCTCGGCTGACGAATTGACCCTCCCGCGCCCTCGGCTCGGTTTTGCGAGCCTCAGAAACACCTTCCGGACATGCTCGATATTCTCAATCTCGCGGTGCCGTATTTCGGCCTGATCTTCATCGGCTACGCCTGCGGCAAGGTGAAGGCTCTCCCCGAAGCCGGCCTCGCCTGGATGAACTTCTTCCTGCTCTACGTGTCGCTGCCGGCGCTGCTGTTCGGGATCATGTCGAAGACGCCATTTGCGGAACTGAACAATCCGCCATTCCTGATTGCGACCACGTTGGGAACCGTGATCGCGTTCGTTGTGGCCATGGGCGTGGGGCGTTTCATGGGCTCGCTGTCGCTGCGCGAAGCGACGCTCGCGGGCCTCTCCGGCGCCTACGGCAATATCGGCTACATGGGCCCGGGCCTTGCGCTCGCCGTGCTCGGCGCCAAGGCGGCGGCACCGACGGCATTGATCTTCTGCTGCGACAGCATCTTTCTGTTCACGATCGTGCCGCTGCTGATCGAGTTGACCGACAGCGACCATCCCTCGCTGCTGCACGCGCTCGGCGTGGTGCTGCGGCAGATCGCATTGAACCCGCTGATCATGTCGGCCGTCGCCGGCGCGCTGTCGGCCGCACTGCACATCCATCTGCCCACAGCTATCGACAACATGGTGTTGTTTCTGCAGAACGCCGCCGCGCCCACCGCGCTGTTCGTGCTCGGCGTCACCGTCGCGCTGCGTCCGTTCAAGCGCGTGCCCTGGGAAGTTCCGGGTGTGATCGCGATCAAGCTCGTCATTCATCCGCTCACGGCGATCGGCTTGATGCTGCTGTTCGGGCCGTTCGCGCAGCCCTGGGCGGCGACCGCCGTGCTGATGGCATCGCTGCCGCCGGCCTTGAACGTGTTCGTGGTCGCCCGGCAGAACGAGACCTGGATCGAGCCCGCGTCGGTCGCCGTGCTGATCGGCACGTTTGCTTCCGTGGTCACGCTGACCAGCATGATGTGGCTGATCCAGACCGGGCGGCTGGCGTTTCCCTAGGGAGCGCCAGATTTGCCATCAAGTTATTGATTTCCAAGGCCTCACTACCGTCGTTTGCCACTTCGTCGGAGGGCGGTTTGCCACTTCCCGTTTCGATCTGCTTCCGAATGGCTTGCCGGGCAAGTCGCACTTGGTCTGCGGCGCGTGTGTAGCGCTCGACTTCGGCCAGCGTCTTATGTCCGGTGATCGCCGCGATTTCGCTGGCCGAGCAGCCCGCCTCGGCGAGCCGCCGTGCAGCCGCCTCGCGCAGGCCGTGCGGTTTACAGCGGTCCGGCAATCCAGCTTCGTGAATTGCCGCGGAGACCATATTGCCAAACCCTTTGACTGAGAATGGTTGACCGTAGGCCGTGATGAGGATCGTGCCCTGATCGCGATTGGTGATCTCGAGGGTACGATCGAGCGTGTCATGGATCGGAATAGTTAGCTTTGCTGCCGTCTTCTGCTGAGCAACCCGAATGGCACCCTGAACAATATCCGCCCAAGTCATGCGATGGACATCAGAGCCGCGCTGCCCCGTGTAGAGAAGTAGTGCAAATGCAAGCCGCTCACGTGTTCCCTCGGGCCAACGTGCTTCGAAAATGTCGATTTCGCGCTTGGTCCAAGTGTGGATCTCCTTGGACTTATAGCCTTTGACACCGGCGGTGGGATCGCGATCCGTCCAGCCGAGTGCCATCGCGTAGCGAACCAACGTTCGCAGTCGCTTCAACAAGACGATGCCGGCTCCGGGTTTGCTCGCGAGCTTCCCAATAACCACGTCGACATGTTCGTGTTTCATTTGATTGACGCGACGATGGCCGTGTTCCTCGAGAAAGCCATCAATTACTCGCCGATAATTATTGCGACTTGTCGCTGACAGCGCGAGATATTGTGGAGGGCTATAGTAACGGATGGCGAGGGCCGCGAACGTCTTTGGTGCCACTACCGGCCTCTGCGGGACAGCCTTCGACGGAGCACTCAACAGCGTGGAATAGACTCGCATGAATTCGTCGGAGCCGGGTAAGCCAGGTAGCGGGGTCCGTTTTCCAAGTCGTCGGAAATAATACCGCATCCGACCAGCACGATCGCGAAACGCGTGGATGTACTTCAGGTGGATCAAACCACGTCGGCCCATGAGTCAGTCCCATCGCGATCTCCCTCGTGTGGGAGAGCTTTGAAGGCAATACGGAGTTCGTCTACATCCCACACCGCTCTGCCGTCGATGCGGCGGGGCCGCGGCATCCGGTTGTCTTTGACGAGCGTTCGGAACTTGCTTACCGAAATCCCGATCTCCATGAACAGCGGATCGTCAGAGAAGAGTTGGCAGGATACCCCAAAATTCGCGGCTTGGGGCAGCCGTGGCGCGATCGTGGGGCGGCGCGATTTCTCGAGATAAGTTTCCGCCGCGATGGCGCGATCCGGAAAGCGTGCCCTGCGGTCGATCCGAGGGGATACTTGAGGCCATCTGTCGCCTTGCTTCGAAAATATATGATATATTATGGTGGGTCGGCTTTGGCAGCGACTTGGGCGTCAGAAGCGCTGAAAACGATCTGCGGTCGACGACCAGGAGGCATCATGACGAACACGCGCGATCTCGGTTCAAATAATTATTTGCCGGATCTGACAAGTTCGGCCGCGGTACCAGGCCTCTCGGAGGCGGTGGATCTCAGCCGTGACGCCTGGGGTATTCCGCATGTTCGCGCGGCCTCTCATTTGGATGCCTTTGCGGGCCTCGGCTTCGCGCATGCGCAGGACCGTCTTTGGCAGATGGAAGCGCTGCTGCGGCGTGGCACCGGGCGCTACGCGGAATGGGTCGGAAAATCTGCGCTCGCCGGTGATGTGCTTGCCCGCCAGCTCGACACGGCGGGCGCCTCACGTCGCGATTTCGCGCTCCTCAACGATGAAACGCGGGCGATGCTGGAAGCCTATGCGCGTGGGGTCAACGCGTTCATCGTGCTTGGCAGATGGCCGGTCGAATACCAGATCCTCGATGCAAAGCCCGCGGCCTGGGTGCCTTGGCATTCAATCGCGGTGATGCGCCAAATTGGCTTTCTGATGGGTTCGGTATGGTGGAAGCTGTGGCGAGCGGCCGCGCTGCCGATCGTGGGCGTCGCCGAAATATCGAAACTGCGTTTCGATGATGGTGGCGACGATATGCTTTGCATTCCGCCGGGAGCGGAAGGCGAACGCTATCTCGCGGCGCTGGCCGATTTGAAGCCAGGCCTGGAAGCGCTGCTTGCCGCACGTCACGAGCAACAGGACGCTGAGGTTGCCGGGGGAAGCAACAACTGGGCTCTGGGGCCGGAACGCACGGCATCGGGCAGGCCGCTCCTCGCAGGCGACCCGCATCGGTTGCTGGAAATGCCGTCGATGTATGCCCAGGCGCATCTCGCCTGTGACGATTTCGACGCGATCGGGCTCACCGTTCCCGGCGCGCCCGGCTTTCCGAACTTCGGTCATAACGGCAAGGTGGCGTGGTGCGTCACGCATGCCTTTGTCGATATTCACGACCTCTACATCGAACGTTTCGATGCCAAGGTTGAGAACACGCGCTTCAAGGGCGGCTGGAAGCCGGTGCAGCACCGTGCCGAGGTCATCGCCGTTCGCGGCGAAGATAGCGTTGCGGTCGACGTGGTCGAAACCCATCATGGTCCGGTCATCGCCGGCGATCCCGCCGCGGGCACCGGACTGGTGCTGCGCTCGGTGCAGTTCGCAGTGCCGGATACGTCGTTCGACTGCACGCTTCCGGTGTTGCGATCCTCGACTGTGCACGAATTGTATGAGGCTGGCCGCGAATGGGGCCTGATGGATCATAATCTGGTCGCCGCCGACACCAGCGGGCGCATCGGCAACCGCGTGCGCGCAAAGCTGCCCGCGCGGTCACGCGCCAATGGCTGGCTGCCGGTGCCGGGCTGGACCGGCGAGCACGAATGGAACGGCATAGTTGCCTTCGAGGACATGCCCTGCATCATTGATCCCAAAGAGCAGGCCATCGTCACCGCCAACAATCGCGTGATGGAAAACGGCCGGCATTATTTTTCGACGGACAGCATGCCACCACATCGCGCGCGGCGGATCTGGCAGCGTCTCGCCGAGCTTTCCAAGGCCGACGTCAAGGCGACCGTCGAGGATATGGCATCGATCCACCGCGATACCGTCAGCGTCGTCGCGCTCGAATTTCGCGACCGAATCCGAACCGTGGCGGTCGAGGGTCCTGCCGCGGCGCTAAGAGACCGCATCCTCGATTGGAATGGCGACATGGCCGCGGAGTCGTCTGCTCCCGTCGCCTATGCCGCGCTGCGGACGGCATTGACCAAGTTAGTCGCGGACGAGAGCGGCCTGAGGTCCGTTGCCGACAGTCCCTATGCGAAGGTGCCGCCCGGCATCTTCGGCGAAACCCAGATCTGGTGGACGATCCCGCAACTGCTGCGGGCCAACGATACCGGCCTGCTCGCGGGCGCGACCTGGGACGAGGTTCTCGCGCAGGCGCTGGTTGACGCGGCGGCTAGCTTTCCTTCGGAATCGTGGGGCGACGTGCATCGGACCAGCCTGCGGCATCTGTTGTCGGCCATCTATCCGGACCATGCGCCTCTGCTCGACAAGGCCTGTGCGCGCGTCGGCGGCGACAACGACACGGTGTTTGCGACCGGCTACATCGCAAGGCTCGGGATGCGTGCGACCTCGGCCGCGTTGTCCCGTTATGTCTTCGATGTCGGAGACTGGGATAATTGCAGCTGGATCGTATTTCATGGCGCGTCGGGACACCCCGCCAGCCCGTATTACGACAATCAGAATGCGATCTGGGCTGCCGGAAAAATGGTGCCGATGCTGTATGACTGGCGCAAGATCGAGGCCGGTGCGTCGTCGCATCAGCGGTTGCTCCCGTCCTGAGCACGGTGAGAATTTGAGGTCAGGGCTGCTCGTCAGAAATCCGCTCCAATCGGATGAATAGAGGCACGATGCTAAAGGGATTGAAAGTCAGCAGCCGGGATAATCTGACATCCCGAGTCTATGACCAGCTGCGCATCGGACTGATGTCGGGTAGTTTCTGGCCGGGGCAGCGCCTGCGAGTCCGGGAAGTCGCAATGGCGATGGGGGTGAGCGACACGCCGGTTCGCGAGGCGATGATGCAGCTGGTGCGCGAAGGCGGCCTCGAAATGCGATCCGGCCAGACCATCAACGTCGTCAAGCTGTCCCGCGACCGCTACCTAGAACTGCGCGAGATACGCTTCCTGCTGGAGGGACTTGCGACGGAAAAAGCCGCGCCGCTGGCAACGCCGGCCATGATCGCCGAACTCGAATTGCGGCATGCGCAGCTGATCGAGGCCGAGCAGACCGGCGACTACGAAGCGGCGACGCTGACCAACTACCAGTTCCACTTCCTGGTCTACCGCGCATCCGGCATCGAGGATCTGATATCGATTCTCGAAAGCATCTGGCTGCGGCATGGGCCGATGCTCAAGCTGTTATATCCGCATGCGCCGCCAGCCTATCCGGTTCGCCACCAGCATCTCAACCTCTTGGATGCGCTTCGCAGCAAGGATGCGGTGCTGGCGCGTCACGCGATCCTCGCTGACATCATCGAAGGCGGCAGCGCGATGATCGAATTGCTGGCGCAGATCGACGACGGCCGCGCCGCGATCGTCGAAGACGCGCAGGGCGTCGTTCAACTGCAATTCGGTCCGAGGGCGCGCAAGGTCAGCGCAGCCTGAGCAACTTTTCACCGGAGCTTGCCGCCAGGACGGGCTGCAGGTGGCTTGCCGCTAGGAATATATCATATATTCTGAAGAGGGGGACGGATGGTATGGCGAACGAGCTTGGCCCCATCGATCAAAGCCTGCGCGAGCGCGCCAGCCGCGTCGTGCCCGGCGGCATGTGGGGTCACATGCGCGCCGGCGGCCTGCCCGCGGGATATCCGCAATTCTTCGCGCGCGGCGAGGGCTGCCATCTCTGGGACGTCGACGGCCGCAAATATCTGGACTTCATGTGCAGCTGGGGACCGGTGGTGCTCGGGCATCGGCATCCCGCCGTTGATGCCGCGGCCCGTCGGCAGATGGAGCAGGGCGACTGCCTGAACGGGCCGTCGGAGCGCATGGTCGAGTTGGCGGAGCGCATGGTCGGCCTGATCACGCACGCGGATTGGGCGCTGTTTTCCAAGAACGGCACGGATGCGACCACCACCTGCGTGACGCTGGCGCGCGGCGCCACCGGCAAGCGTAAGGTCTTGCTCGCGAAAGGTGCCTATCATGGCGCGGTGCCGTGGTGTTCGCCGCACCCTTATGGAGTGATGTCCGAGGATCGCGCGCATATTCTGTATTTCGACTACAACGATATCGCGAGCCTGGAGGCGGCCGTCGATCGCGCCGGCAATGATCTGGCCGCCATCGTCGTGTCGGCCTTCCGTCATGATTACGGGCTCGACCAGGAACTGCCGGACCGCGCCTTCGCCGCGCGGGCGCGTGCGCTCGCCGATAGCAGCGACGCGGCGCTCATTCTCGATGACGTCCGCGCCGGCTTCCGGCTCACCTTGCATGGCAGCTGGGACCAGATCGGCGTGCAACCGGACCTCAGCGCGTGGAGCAAGGCGATCGCCAATGGCTATGCGCTGTCGGCCGTGATGGGAAATGACAGGCTTCGCGACGCAGCGTCAAAGCTGTTTGCCACCGGCTCGTTCTGGTGCAGCGCGACCCCGATGGCGGCGGCGCTTGCGACCATCGACGTGCTGGAAAGCGAGAACGGCCCAGAGCAGATGCTGCGGATGGGCCAGCGGCTGCGCGACGGCATCGCGGGGCAGGCACGGCGTTATAACATCGGCGTCAGGCAAAGCGGCCCGCCGCAGATGCCGACCATCCTGTTCGAGGACGACCCCGACTGCATCAAGGGCTCGCGCTTCGTCCAGGAGGCGCTGAGCCGGGGCGTCTACATGCACCCCAAGCACAACATGTTTCTCTCCCTCGCCCATACCGCGGCGGACATCGACGCCGCCTTGCAGGTGACGGACGAGGCTTTCAGGATCGTGGCGAGGCTTTGAATGCGGCAACCGCAAGCCGATTTGCGGTGAATTGGTGGGAGCAAGACGAATGAAACCAGGTGTGACGCGCAGGGGTGCCGCAGCGGCGTTGGCGTTGGTCATCGCGGTCTCATTCGCTGGGGCAGGCGCCTCGCAGGCGCAACAGCCAAAAAAGGGCGGCACGCTGGTCTATGCAAGCGTTTCCGGACCCGGCACGCTCGATCCCTACATGGCCTCCAGCGCCGTCGAGCTCGAAGTCATCAACAACATCTTCGAAGGCCTGGTCACGCTCGACGCCAACAACGCTACACGTACCATGCTGGCGTCGAAGACGACCGCTTCAGAGGATTTCAAGACCTACACGTTCGAACTGCGCAAGGGCGTCAAGTTTCACAACGGGCAGGAGATGACGTCGGCCGACGTCAAGGCCTCGTTCGAGCGCTATCGGCGCATCAGCCCCAACGCAAAAAATCTGGAGATGGTCGATCATTACGACACGCCGGATCCCTACAGCTTCGTGATCTCGTTGAAAGAGCCGAACGTCATCCTGCTCGACATCATCAAGTCGCCGATCTATCCGCTGATGATCCTGCCGGCCTCGCAAAAGGACAAGGCCGCCCGCGAGGTCGATCCGATCGGCACCGGTCCCTACAAGCTCGGCGAATGGGTCAAGGACAGCCATCTGGTCATCAGCCGGTTCGATGACTACGTGGCGGATACCAGCGCGCCTGGCCGCGACGGCAATGGCGGCCGCAAGTCGGTGTATCTCGACGCGGTGCGCTATCGCTTCATGCCGGAGGCGACGACCCGGATCGCGGCGTTGCAGAACGGCGAAGCGCAGCTGATCTCCAGCGTTCCCAGCGAACTCACCGAGCGGATCACGCAGCGCAAGGATCTCGCCATCCATGAATACTTCCCGATGCTGGGCAGCTACATCATCGTCAACTCGCAGAAAGGCCTGACCGCGAATGTGTTGATCCGGCAGGCGATCGCCGCGGCGATCAATGTCGACGATATCATCGAGGGGGCAGGCGGCGTCAACAAACGCAATCCGTGGATGTCGTTTCCCAATACGCCGTATTTTCTGGGCGAGGCCGCGCCGACGCCCTGGTACGACATCAAGGATCCCGCAAAGGCCAAGGCGCTGCTGAAGCAGGCGGGATACAACAACGAAAAGATCGTGATCGAGACCAACAGCAATTATCAGTGGATGCGTTCCACGATGCTGATCGTCGCCGAGCAGCTCAAGGAGGCCGGTTTCAATATCGATGTCCAGGTCACCGACTGGACCACCAATGCCTCGCACATGCAGCAAGGCACTGGCGACTGGAACCTGTCGACCACCGCGTTCGGACCGGATCATATCCTTGGACCGCAGCAGTGGCGCGCGGTGCTGTACACCTTTCCGCATATCGTCGGCAACGAAACGCTCGACAAGGCCTATCGCGAGTTCTTTACGGGGGGAACGCTGGAGGCGCGGCGGGCCAGCTGGCTGGCGATTCAGAAAGAGGTTCTCGGCAGCGCCTATCTGATCAAGATAGCCGATACCGGTCGGCTCAGCGGTTACACGAAAAAGCTCCAGGGTCTGAGCGACTATGTCGGTGTTCTCCAGCTCTGGGACCTGTGGCTCGATTGATGCATGGAGTAGGTCTAATTGGCGCTGGCATGGTTGGAGCTTGCATGGTTCGACGATTCCGCACGCCATGGAGGCCGGCCTGATCCGCATCGTCGCCATCAAGTTCCTGCAGGCCGTGCCGGTGATCCTGATCATTTCGGTTCTCGCGTTCCTGCTTCTTAGCCTGCTGCCGGGCGATCCCGCTGTCATCATCGCCGGCGAGCAGGCCTCGCCCGCGGCAATCGAAAATGTCCGCAGGCAGCTTGGGCTCGATCGCCCGTTCGTCGAACAACTGGCGATCTGGCTGCTCAATCTGGCGCGCGGTAATTTCGGCTCATCGCTGATCCTCAATCAGAGCGTGCTGTCAGCGGTTGGCGAGCGGTTGCCCGTCACGCTCTCGCTCGCCGCGCTGTCGATCTCATTCACGATCCCCGTCGGCGTGTTTCTCGGCTCACTCGCCGCCTATTGCCGGCGCAGCTGGATCGATACTTTTGTGATGACGGTCGCGCTGCTGGGAGTTTCGATCCCGGCATTCTGGATCGCCATTCTGGGCGTCATCCTGTTCAGCGTGCAGCTCGGATGGGTGCCGTCGAGCGGCTTCGTACCGATCTCGGAAGGGATTGGCCCGTGGTTCGCGTCGATCGTGCTGCCGGCGCTGATCCTGTCGCTGTTTCAGATCGGATTTCTGGCTCGGATGACACGCTCGGCCATGCTCGACGTGCTGAGCCAGGATTACATCCGCACCGCGCGCGCCAAGGGCATGAGCGAATGGCAAACCGTCGGCAAGCATGCGCTGCGCAACGCGCTGATCCTGATCATCACGGCGACCGGCATCCTGCTGAGCGCGGCGATCGGCGGCTCGGTCATCATCGAGCAGGTGTTCGCGCTGCCGGGTATCGGCCGCATGGTGGTGCAGGCGATCATGGCGCGGGACTATCCGCTGGTGCAGGGGACGATGCTGATCCTCGGTTTCACCTTCGTGATGATCAATCTGCTGGTCGATATCCTGTACACCCTGGCCGATCCCCGGGTGCGCCATGACTGACGTCGCGTTTACCGCCGCTGCGGCCGCGCCGCGCCGATCTGGCGTGCTGCGTCGCCTCTCGCGCCACCCCGCTTTCGTCGTCGGCTTTTCGATCATCCTGCTGCTGGCGCTCTGCGCGGTCCTGGCCCCGCTGATCTCCCCGATCGATCCGTCGGCGATGAAGGTGCGCTTTCGCTTCCGTCCGCCTTCGTCGGCCTTCTGGTTCGGCACCGATCAATTTGGCCGGGATATTTTCACTCGCGTGCTCTATGGCGCGCGGATTTCGCTGCTGGCCGGCTTCGCGGTCTGCGTGATCTCCGGATTGTGCAGCGCCGCCATCGGGGTCATCGCGGCGCAGTTTCGCAAGCTGGATGGCGCGATCATGCGGTTGATGGATGCGCTGATGTCGTTTCCTGCCATTCTGCTGGCGCTGGGAATTGCGGCAGCGCTCGGGCCGCGCGTTTCCAGCGTCATCATCGCACTCACCGTCGCCTATATTCCCGCCGGAGTCCGCATCGTTCGCGCCGCGGCCCTGACCGTGCGTGAGATGGACTATGTGCAGGCAGCCCAAATCTCGGGCGCTTCTTCGCTGCGGATCGTGGCGCGACATATACTGCCGAATTGCTTCAGCCCCTTGCTGGTGCATCTGACATTCATCTTTGCCTATGCGATGCTGGCTGAAGCCGCGCTCAGCTTTCTCGGTGTCGGCATCCAGCCGCCGGTCGCAAGCTGGGGCAACATCATCGCGGAAGGTCGCGACTACGCGACGGAGGCCTGGTGGGTCATGCTGTTCCCCGGAATTGCCATCAGCCTGGCGGCGCTCAGCCTGAATCTATTGGGCGATGCGCTGGGCGATTTGCTCGATCCGCGCTTGAAGGGGGGCGCTTGATTTGACGGAGCCGCTGCTCTCGATCCGCAACCTCCAGGTCCAGTTCCGGGCTGATTCCGGCTGGGTCACGGCGGTCGATGATGTGTCGCTCGATGTCGGCGAAGGGGACTGCGTCGGGATTGTCGGCGAATCCGGCAGCGGCAAGAGCGTGACCGCACTCTCGATCCTGCAATTGCATGACCGCGGGACCACGCGAATGCCCAGTGGCTCGATCCAGTATCGGGGCGACGATCTGCTGCGCGCGGAAGGCGCGGCCTTGCGCCGGATCCGCGGTCGCGAAATTGCGATGATCTTCCAGGACCCGATGTCGTCCCTAAACCCGGTTCTGACAATTGCGGATCAGATTTCCGAGACGCTGCGCCGGCACCAGGGATTGACCGGGGCGGCTGCTCGAAAGCGCGTTGTTGAATTACTCGGACTCGTGCGCATTCCCGACGCGCCACGACGCGCCGATGAATATCCGCATCGTTTGTCCGGCGGCATGCGGCAACGGGCGATGATCGCCATGGCGATTGCCTGTAAGCCGCGTCTTCTCATTGCGGATGAGCCGACCACCGCGCTCGATGTGACCATTCAGGCCCAAGTGCTGGAATTGCTGCGCGACCTGCGCCAGGAACTGCGCATGTCGGTGATGCTGATTTCGCACGATCTTGGCGTGATTGCTGAATTCGCGCAGCGTGTCGTCGTGATGTATGCCGGCCGCATTGTCGAACAAGCGCCTGTCGCTGAGCTGTTCCGGCAGCCGGTGCATCCCTACACCATCGGGCTGATTTCAGCGGTGCCGAAGCTTGACAGCGACGCGGCGCGACTGACGCTGATTCCTGGACGTATCCCCGGCCCGCAGGAAGACATACCGGGATGCCGCTTCGGCCCGCGCTGTGCTTGGGTGCAGGCGTGTTGCCGGGACGCGTCGCCGTCGATGATGTCCGTCAGTGATCTGCAGTCGGCGCGTTGCCCGCCACGGGTTGTTGCCTTGGGCGCGCCCCATGGTTGATCAGCCGATTGTGCAGGTCCGTGACCTCTGCAAGACCTTTCCCGTCAAGCATGCCGGTGGCGTGTCGACGCTGCATGCGTTGAGCGGAGTCAATTTCGATATCAAACGTGGCGAGACCTTGGGCCTCGTCGGTGAATCCGGATCTGGCAAGACCACGGCGGGCCGGATTCTGGTCGGTCTGATCCCGGCGACAAGCGGCACCGTCAATCTGTTTGGACACAACATCACCGGGGTCGATGCGAAAGCCCAGTTGGCGGCGGTCCGCTCGCGGCTGCAATTCGTTTTTCAGGACCCTTACGCCTCGCTCAATCCGCGGATGCGAGTAGGCACCGCGATCGCGGAGCCGCTCGACATCGCCGGGACCTATTCGCGCAAGGATCGCAACGACCGGGTTGCGGAGTTGCTCGAACTGGTTGGGTTGCCGAGAAACAGCATCGAGCGCTATCCGCACGAATTCTCCGGTGGCCAGCGACAACGCATCGTGATCGCGCGGGCGCTGGCGCTCAATCCGGAATTTGTCGTCTGCGACGAGCCGGTCTCGGCCCTGGACGTCTCGATGCAGGCGCAGATCGTAAATCTGCTGCTCGATCTGCAGGATCGGCTCGGGCTGAGCTATCTCTTCATCGCGCACGATCTAGCGGTTGTGCGCGCCGTCTCGACCCGGATCGCGGTGATGTATGCGGGCGCCATCGTCGAGACGGCACCGAAAACCCAGATTTATTTAAGTCCCCAGCATCCTTATTCCAAGGCGTTGCTAGATGCTGTGCCGCGTGCGGACCCGGCCTATGTCCGCGCGCCCGTCGTTGCGGGTGAAGTTCCGAGTTTGCTGGATCCGCCGTCAGGCTGCCGGTTTCACCCGCGATGCGTCTTCGTCATGGAGCAGTGCCGGCAGGAGGTACCTCTGCTGAAATGCTCCGGCTCAGATCGCCGCGTGGCTTGCCATTTGTTTGGTAACGGAGGAAGCAACGTTAGGGAGACGATGTGATCCGGTGCGGTGGGGGCCGAAATTCTCGGGATCGACCTGTCTCGCGGGCCGGATGACTCTCCTGTCGATGAATTGCGTGCGGCCTTCAATGAGTACGGCGTCATCTTCTTTCGCGATCAGACGATATCTCCCGAACAGCACATCGCCTTCGCGGAGCGCTTTGGCACAATCAACATCAATCGATTTTTTAGGGCTGCGCCGGGCTATCCGCAGATCGCGAAGGTACGCAAGGAGCCGAACCAGAAGACGAATATTGGGGGTGGCCGGCACACCGACCACAGCTATGATCAGATTCCTGCACTCGGCTCGATTTTACTTGCACGGGAGGTTCCGGAGCGCGGTGGTGACATGCTGTTTGCTAGCATGAGCCTCGCTTATGACGCATTGCCCGACGGACTGAAGTGCCCGCTGGAGCAACTCCGCGCATTGCATTCGAGCCGCCACGTATTCGGCGCGGCTTCGCAATATGTGAAGGACTCCTGCGATCGTCTCGGCAACGCGGACAAAGCAACGCGGGATGCTAGCCATCCCGTGATCATTCGTCACCCTGAGACCGGACGAAAGACACTTTATGTGAATCCGGCCTTTACCTTGCGGTTTGAGGGATGGACCGACGAGGAAAGCAAACTGCTGCTCGACTTTCTCTATGCTCATGCGTCAAGGCCGGAATTCCAGACCAGGTTTGTCTGGCGCGAGGGCGCGATCGCGTTCTGGGACAACCGGGCTACTTGGCATTTAGCGGTCAATGACTATCACGGCGAGCGGCGGCTGATGCACCGCATTACGTTAGAAGGCGGGGCGCTCGAATAGGTGCCCCAAGACCACTGGCATGGATGCCGAAACAGCCTGTGCCTAGTCGCTCCTGATTGTTCCTATGTGGGTGGGCTTGAGCGACAGGAGGAGACCCCGACCGCCGATCTCCTGGATCGTTTGGCGAAAGCGCTATCTATCCACATTTCGGAGTTGCTAATCGTTCGCCCCGAGGAGCGGCCGCGCCGTAGCCGCTGAGCCGCGGGCGTAGACCAACCAAGCGACTGCTATCCTGATGACTATTGGCCGCGGCAGGTTCCAAGCGCCGGACTAAGGGGTTAAGCTTTTGCCGTGCAAGTGTGACGAAAGCAGTTCGGATACGCCGCCCGTCATAGCAGCCGCGATCGAGCCGCGGCCAGTTCGCGATGATTGGGCGAGGTGAGGAGGCGTTTCGGTACCGACGTTCTGCGCGGAGGCGCCGCTCGGACACGGGGTCGGTAGTTCACCGTATCTCTTTCGCGTGTTTCTGAGACCCAATATTTACCATTCGAGTCTTAACTCGCGAATATTTTTGGGGGACGCCATGCTGAATCGCTTGACCATTTCCGCGTTGCTCAAGTCAGTCATTGCCGTCATGGCGGCCTGCGTGGTGGCCTTTCTGATCACGACTGCTTGGGATGCCTGGGGACGGCTGCAATCCGCTGGTCGCATATCGGTCATTGCGGAGGTCTCGGAGAATGCATTCAAGGCGATGCACAATCTGCGGACCGATCGCGCCAACACGACCCAGACGCTGAATGGCGAAGCCGTCATCGATTCCGCCACCGAGAAAGCGATCCGCGACTATCGCGATACCGAAAATCCAGCGATGAAGTCGGCCGCGGAACTCAGCGCTTCGGTGGATTTCGCCGATCAAAAGACCCTGCTTCCCAATCTGATCCGCCAGATGGAGGTGCTGAAAGCGCTGCAAGCCGAGTCGTGGGATGCCATGAGCAAACCCAAGGCCTCGCGGCGGCCGGCGCTTGCCAAGGAATATGCCGAGGCCGCAAGCGCGTTGCTGCAGACACTGGACAAGTTGTCCACGCAGCTTGCCGCTGCCGTAGCCCACACCGATCCCGTGGTCGGTCAATTGCTGGCGATCAAGCAACTCGCCTGGTTGGTCCGTGATACCGGCGGCCAGGCCGCCTTGCTGCTTTCGAACG
>Ga0137412_10001285_pt1 | contig 19298 bp, 8 predicted proteins | sample CZODoug2_1_16fun_FD_122160 | JGI IMG/M metagenome (GOLD analysis project Ga0137412, IMG submission 122160) | Vadose zone soil fungal communities from Angelo Coast Range Reserve, California, USA - CZODoug2_1_16fungal (Hybrid Assembly) | ecosystem: Environmental > Terrestrial > Soil > Vadose zone...
AGTATGGGCGCGTTGCCCGAATTGGCGAGGCGGACAGTGACCAACGTGTCGGCGCCCGCCTCACGGCCGCGAGCCGTCATTTCAACGGTTTGCGCTTTGAGTTCGTTGAGCCGCTGCAGGTCGGCCCGAGTCTGGGATTGCCAATACACATTGTCTGACAACAGGGTTCCTTGGGAGTCGGTCAAACTCAACTTCAGCAGCGCCAACCGCTCGCGCCGCAGCGCACGTGACAATTCGAGCAGCGGCGGCAGGGTGGTGACCCTGTTTGCAGGCGCATCGACAGGGTCGACGCGTTCCGCCAGCAGCCGATTGTCCAACGACAATACGCGGCTGCGCAGCGTGAGGTTCGGCAGGTCGGTTCGCGTGGTATTGACCACGGCAAGTCCAAAGTCCGGCAAGTTCAATTGCGCATGCACCGGCTCGCAGGCTTTTTTGACGGCGTAGTACGCGGCCGCCGTGTCATAGTCCGAGCTGTAGATTTGCCAGGTGTTGCTGGGCCAGGATGGGTGCGTCATCCACAGAAGCCGCCCGCTGTTCTCCGTCCACAGATGCGCCTGAAAGCCTTCGAATATCGCGCGGTAGGATACGTAGTTCATCAGCTGCGCCTTGCGTTCGAAGTCCTCGATTCCTGTGCCCGCCCCGTACTGTTCGGCAAGCGCCGCCATGAATGTCGCGACGTCGCCGTTCCCGCCAAAATGCCAATCGTGGTAGGCGTAGGTGTCATTCAACGGCCACATATCGGCTGCCGGTATGGACGCCCGCAGCGACTCCAAGGTCGAGAGCGACGGGGTGCCGACTTCCACCGAGAATCCGCGCGCGAGTCCGGTGAAATATTGCTCGGGTTGACGATAGTTGTAGGGGCCGCTGCCCTGAAGATTGACCGAGTTCGAGCTGCCGGTGTAGTAGCGCGTGCCGTCGAGCGTCGCCGCAAGGTCCGCCAATCCTTCGTTGAGAATGGGGGGCGGTACGCCCTCGTTGCGGCCGAACCACACGGCGATCGACGGATGATTGCGATAGCGGCTGATGACGTCGCGCGCATTGGCGAGAAATAGCGCGGGATCCTGCGGTTCCATTTGAAAATCCTGAGTCGAAACCCAGAAGTCATTCAGTACGAGGAGGCCGTATTCGTCGGCCAGGTCGTAAAACACATCCTCGGTATTCTGCCCCAGCCAGTTGCGGATGATGTTGAGGTGGGCATCCCGATGCAGGCGGAAATAGGGCTCGAGCCGCTCACGCGAAATTCGCTTGCGCGAATCGTCCATGCCCCAGCTGCCGCCGCGCGCGGCAATGGGCACGCCGTTGACGCGAATTACCAGATACGGGGTCAATGATTCGCTCGAGGCAGAGTGCACGGCCGGCGAACTCTCGCCGGCCGGCGTCAGGCTCTCGGCCCAGCCCTGCGGCGTGCGTTTGATCGCCTCGTGACGCACATCGATCAGGCGCTCGCCATGCAAGGTGCCGAGCGTCGGGTCCACCTCGACGCGCCGCAGGCGGCCGTCGTGGTCGAATAACGAAAGCTCGTAGGTCAGTTCGCGAATCCCGAAGCGAATCGAGGCGGAATCGGACGGCTCGCGGCCGCTGCTCAGGTCGATCTGCAGCGTGTATAAATTCGCCGGGCCATAGCCATTCGGCCACCATAGACGCGGCGCGGCGAGATGCAGCTGCGGGAACTCGGCGGCATCGAGCGTCACTGCGGTGATGCCTGGTTTGAAAACGCTGGTCTTCTCGACGCTGATCCCGTCGAACCGCGCAACCACCGTCCCCGCAACCGGCGTGGTGCGACGATTCTCGACCGGAATGACGATGGAGATATCCGCGGTATCGATGCGCGGCAACGGCAATCGTGTGATCACCTGAGGATCGCGCAGGTGAAGCGCGCCCGTCGCGATGAGTCGGACGTCCTGCCAAATGCCCGTGTTGCGATCGCGGATTCCGGGAATCCAGTCCCAACCCTCCGACGCGATGAAGGTGGGGCCGTCGATTGCCATTGCGCCGCCGTTATTGCCGGGACCGGCGGCCACCGATTGCTCGTGCGGTATTCCGGGATGGGGAGGCGGTGAGATGCGCACTGCAATCGCATTGATCTGCTCCGTCCGCAAAATGCCCGTCACGTCGAAGCTGCCGCGGGTGAACGCGCCGCGGATGGATCCTAAGCGTCGGCCGTTCAACCAAACCTCCGCGGCATAATTGATGCCGTTGAACGCCAGCGTCGCATCCCGGTCCCGAAAGGCCGCCGGCGCCGCGAACACACTGCGGTACCAGTAGTCCTGGCGGCTGAGGCTATCCGGGATCGCCAGGTTGTCGAGGCCATAGTCAGGATCGGGGTATACCCCGCGGGCAATCAGCGTGGTCAACACGGTCCCCGGCACCACGGCCGAGTACCAGTCGTGTTCCTGATAGCTCGCTTGCGACAGTTGCTCGCCGGCGGCGTCGATCATCGGCGCCGGAATGAGATGCCAGCGCTCGATGGTGGACCCGCCGGGGCCTTGTGCGGGAAGGTCCATGGAACCGCCAGCCGCGGCGGTCGCTACGGCCGAGCTCGGCGGGCTGTTGCCGCGCGGCAAGGTCCATGGATCTTGGGGCTCCTGAAGACCCCGCCACGCGTGTTCCTGCCAGGGCCAACCCACCCCGACGGCGTCGAACGTGACGAGCGAAAAATTCGGCTGAGCAGCAGCGAGCGATTGGATTTGCTTGGGGCTTTGCGCGAAAGGCGCGAGTGTGAAAAGCGCCAGCGACCCGCCGAAATGCGGCACGGCAGTTGCACCGAGTTCAATCGCCGGCGCGAGTTCGATGCGAGGTTCCACCGCTGTCGTCGCTGCGCGCGCAGCGGCGCGTTCGCTGCCGTCGACGAAGAGCCGGGCGATGGCGCCATCATAGGTTGCCGCAATCGCGTACCACCGGCCTGGCTGCAATGGGGTGCCGCTGCTCAATGTGACGCGGGGAGCCACGGCGATCTTGAGTTCGCCGTCCGCAAGAAGTATTCCGCGCCATCCGCCGCTGCGCACATCGCCGGCGCTATTGCCCACCGCGGCTACGACCAGCACGCCGGCTTGGGGCCGCACCCACCGTATCCAACCGCTCATGGACCAGGGAGCGCGGGCCGCGGCCAACGCGGATTCCGCGGCCAATGGCCGCGCAAGGCCGATGCCGCCCTCGAGAAACGTCGCGTTGTAGGGACCCAGATTGATCGAGCGGCCAGCCGACCTGATGCCGCCCTGGGTGTCGACCGCTTCCCCGGCAGCGATGCGCGGCAGGGCACCTATCGATAGGACAGCGCCAAAAGCGACCCAGACACCCAGCCAGGAGTCAGCGTATCTCAAAGATCCCCCAAAATGCGTTCTACATGTCAGCGCTGACAATCATGGCAGCGATTAAAGACAAATAAAATACTTAATCGTTGACGGCGATCCCCTCGCGGAGTTAGCCTGCCGCCTGCGTCGACTCCGATTGAAGCGGGGCCGGCGGGGAGAAAACGCGCAAAAAGCGCTTGGCAGAAGCGATATTTCATGCCGCCAGGCGTCATTCGAAGTCGCGCGGTCATCAGAGCGATGAATTACCGGGGGAGTTACCACATGTCGCATCGTAGAGAAAAGCGGATTAGGCAGGCCGCTCGTTTAGCCTTAATGACAGCGGTGTCATTCGACGCATTGACCGGCCATTTGGCGATGGCCGCGGAGCAGGCGCAATCGTCTTCGCAGAGTTCTGCCAAGCCTGACGATCTGCAGGAAATCGTGGTCACCGGCTACCGGCAGTCGCTGCAGACCGCATTGGATGCCAAACGCATCAATATCCTGCCCATCGAGTCCGTGGCGCCGGAAGACATCGGCAAGATGCCCGACCAAAACGTGGCCGAATCGTTGCAGCGCCTGCCCGGAGTTCAGATCGACCGTGGGCAAGCCGGCCAGGGCACGTCGGTGTTGATCGACGGACTGCGCCAAAATTTGACCACGCTCAACGGGGATCTGTTCTTGACCGGCCGGGAGTTTTACGTTTCCGGCGAAGCCTCGAATGCCGGCGCAGGGGCGAACTCTCAATATGCCTCGCTCGAAGGTATCCCGAGCCAGATCATTGGCGGCATCGATGTTTACAAGAATCCCAAGGCCTCGATGACCGAAGGCGGCCTCGGCGGTACGATCGACCTGAAGACGCTGGACCCGCTGGCGCAACCCGACGGGTTGTCGCTCAGCGGCGTTTTCCAGGAGTCGCGAGGCCAAGGCACCGGTAGTTCGACCCCGGGCGGCACGGTGGTGGCCGGCTACAAGTTCAGCGACCGATTGGCGTTTACGGGCAGCTTTACGTTCGACGACGAAAAAACCCATACCAAGGAGTTTCAGGACCAGAACCGTGCCGCGTGGATTACCACGAATTCGGCGACCGGTCCCTACACCGGTGCGCTGACCCCCGCGGGTCTTACCACCCTGCCCAACGGTCAGTACTACATCGATCCCCAGCTGGGATATTTTACGGATGTGATCGATTATCGAAATGACAAAGGCGCTTCGCTCGGTGTCACTTTGAAAGTGACGGACAGCATCACGTCGAGCTTCAACTGGTTCTACGCACACGAAGACGACACCAGCTACAGCTACACCGACAAGGTGTGGTGGAATGGCGCCGGCTCCTCGTACCCGTCGCTCATTCCGGGCATTGACCCGACGCGGCCGTACTCGATCGACGGCAACGGTGTCGTCCAAAACGCCACGTTCAATGCGAACGGCGCGGAGACGGCCAGTCTATTCCAGGAAAACAAATCGGAAGCCAATAATTTCCAGTGGGCGACCAAGTTCAACAATGGCGGCCCGTTGCGCGGTCTCTTCGATGCTTCGTATTCGAAGGCCACCTCGAATCTGCAAGCGGCTCAGGCCGACATCGAGCACGGGTTGTATACGACCAGCGCCGGCGTCGCCACCTCTCCGGCTGCCCCCGGTTGCAACAACGGTTCGGCGACCTGCCCTCCCCCGGCGCTGGGAAGTCATGGTTATGAATTCACCTACGCCAATGGCGGCACGTCCGGACTGCCGTCGGTCAGCTACCTCGCCCCGTACGCCGACATTCTGAACAATCCGGCTTACACCACGTTCAAATCGAATTGGGCCTGGGCGAATCTCACCGAGAATAAGCAATTCGCCGTCAGAGGCGAAATCCAGTGGGATCCGGCCATCAGCACGAGTGCTCCCTCGACCATTTCAGCCGGCGTCCGCTACGCCGGCCGTGATGTCGACCAGACGTTCGGCCGCTACCTCATCAACGGTACGCAAGCCGATGGGTCCGTTGCCGGCAGCGGGACCGGCTGCAACACCCCGGCGGCGCCCAATACCTGCGGACCCTGGCTTTACTACCAGGATCCCGGCTACGGTACGCCGAATATTCCCTATTCGACGGCGGCCTCGAACCCGGCGCTCGCCGCGAACTTCCCCAATTTTGCGGTGGGCAATATCGCGGTGAAAAACCCCTCGGTGGGAGGTCTCAACCATCCGTCCACTTATCTGAATCAGGTATGGGGCGGTGCCGGAGTACCCAACACGACCGAGCAATTTTTCGTCGATCACTTGAGTTCGTTCAAGGTTCGCGAGCGAACCACGGCGCCGTACTTGATGTTCGACATGGGCGGACCCTCGAGCCTCGTGTACATCAACGTCGGCGTGCGGGTGGTCAAGACCGACCTGACCATCGACAATGGCCAAACGGCGGCATCGCCCACGTACTACGGGACGGCCTCCTGGAACGGAGTGGACTCCAACGTCGTTCCCGTGCACACCCAGCGCAGCTACACCGATGTCTTACCGTCGGTGAACTTGACCTTCAATGTCACCGAGTCCCAGAAAGTCCGATTCGGCGCGGCAAAGGTCATGTCGCCGCAGGACCTGTATCAGTTGGGCGTGGGCAATTCATTCAACTTCACCCGCAACAGCGCCCGTGTCCAACCCAATGGGACGGTGGGCGGATTCGAGTTCATCAACGGTACCTCCGGCAACACCCACTTGGATCCGTATCGCGCGTCGCAATTCTTCGTTGCCTATGAAAACTACTTCGCACCGGGCGCCCTCGCCAGCGTGTCGGGGTTCTACAAGAAGGTCGACAACTTCATCATCATCAAGGGTATAAACACCTTGGTGACCGATGATTTCGGCGGCGATTTCGGCAATATCAACGAGCCCGTCAACGCCGGTAAAGGTAAAATCTACGGCTTGGAGTTCGGCGCTCAATACGCCTTCGGCGACGGGCTGTCGCCGTTGCTCAGGGGCTTAGGGGTTGCCGCGAACTACACGTACTCGAAGTCGACTACGGACAGTCAGACCACCGCCTTTTCGTACGATTCCGCCATCCCCGGCGTCTCCCAGAACGCCGTCACGGGGACGCTGTACTACGAGCGTGCCGGCTTCTCCGCCCGCGCCTCATATTCGTACCGGGATAAGGCAGTCAACGATTCTCTGGTCGGCTCCACGTTCCCGGTCCCGGACAAGACCGGCAAAAACCAGCTCTACCAAGTTTATGCCGCGCCATACGGCCAACTCGACGGGCAAATTGGCTACGACTACAACAAGCACGTCGGCGTGTTCTTCTCGTTCCAGAACCTGACGAACTCGGTGCAGCACACGTATTTGCAGTGGCCGAACCTGCCATTTACTTATGATGAAAGCGGACGCCGATTCTTCGTCGGTCTGAAGGGTAAACTCTAGGAGTCTCCCTCGAGTTGCCGCCATGTCCGGCTCGGGTCGGCGTGGCGGCCCTTTTTCTCCGCAACTACCGGCTTCAATCACCATGTCGGACCATGATTCACCGGACAATGGGCAGATAAAACGCATCGCGATCGTCGGCGGCGGCACCGCCGGCTGGATGGCCGCGAGTATGTTGGCGCGCGCGCTGCCGGGTACCGGCGCTGTCATCACGGTCATCGAGTCGCCGGACATCGGCACGGTGGGGGTCGGCGAAGCGACGATTCCGCCCATCATCGACCTGCTGCGCTTTCTCAATATCAATGAGGCCGACTTCGTCCGCCATACCCGGTCGACATACAAGCTCGGTATCAAGTTCACCGATTGGTCGCGCATCGGTCAGTCGTACTGGCATCCCTTCGGCACCTTCGGCGCCATGATCAATCTGCGTCCGTTTCATCACGCGTGGCAGAGGGCACGCGCCGAGAACCTGGCGCCAAGGTTCAATGATTTCAGTCTGTGCGCCGCGCTGGGCGATGCCGGCAAGTTTCTATTTCCGGACGCCGCCCAGCCCGGACCGGTCGCCGGCTTGCGCTATGCCCTGCATTTCGATGCCGGCTTGGTGGCGCAGTATTTGCGCAACTACTCCGAACGACTGGGAGTCGCGCGGCTCGAGAATACGGTGGCGGATGCTCGCCTCAGGGCCGATGGCTTCATCGAGGAACTCGTATTCTCGAACGGCGACCGGCTGCAGGCGGACTTATATATCGATTGCAGTGGTTTCCGCGGTGTTCTGATCGAGCAAATCCTCAAGACCGGCTATGTCGACTGGAGCAGCGTGCTGCCCTGCGACCGGGCGGTTGCGCTGCCGACCGCACTGTCGTCCGCCCGCCCGCCGCATACCGCCGCCGCTGCGCGCAGCGCCGGCTGGCGTTGGCGCATCCCGCTGCAGCACCGCGCCGGCAACGGCTATGTGTACTGCAGCGCGCATCTCGAGGACAGCGCCGCCCTCGACGATCTGCTGTGCGAGGTGGCAGAAAAACCGTTGGCGGAGCCGCGCTTTCTGCGCTTCGTGACGGGGCGTCGAAAACTCTTTTGGAATCGTAATTGCGTTGCGCTCGGGCTTGCTTCGGGTTTCCTCGAACCGCTCGAATCTACCAGCATTCATCTGGTAATGAGCGGGGTGTACAAGCTGCTCGAACATTTCCCGACCCCCGAGTTCGCGCAATCCAACATCGATTCCTACAATACGGAATTGATCCAAGAGATGGAGCGCATCCGCGATTTCATCGTCTTGCACTACTGCACGACCCAGCGCAGCGACACACCCTTGTGGGCATATTGCCGAACGATGAAATTGCCCGATAGCCTGAGCGAGCGCATCGAGCTCTACAAACGCACCGGGCGCGTTCGGGTCAAACCCGGTGAATTGTTCACCGATCTCAGCTGGTTCTACATCTTCGAAGGCATGGGGATACGCCCGGACCGGCATGATCCGCTGATGGATGTGGTGAGCATGGCGCAATTGCGCGATATCCTCTCCTCTCTGGCGCAGTCAACCGCCAATGCTGCGCGGCCGGCGCCGTCGCATGACAGCTACTTCGCAGCCGGAGCCGATGCGCGATGATGACATCGAGGGCGTTGCTCGGCGGCGGGACCGCTGGGCGCACTCGCGCTTGCCGCCGATGCGATCCGATCTATCGGGAACCAACCTGACGCAGGCGGGCGATCATAATCAGCGCGTCACTCTGCATGCGGTTCGAGTCGGCGGCCCGGTTACGCGCGGCGAGCTTGCGTCCAGAACCGGCCTCACGCCGCCCGCCATAGCCAACATCACCAATCGACTGCTCAAACATCAGCTGATACTGAAGGCTGGGCGGCGGCATGGGGCCCGCGGCCAACCCGCCACGAAGTTCGTGATCAATCCCGACAGCTGTTTCTCGATCGGACTGAACGTGGACCGTGACCACGTGACACTCGTGGTCCTCGATTTCGTGGGCAAGGTGCGCGCGCGCGCATCGCGCGAGATCCCGTTCGCCAAGCCTGCGACGGTGCGAACATTCTACCAACGCTCGATCGAGCGGTTGTTGACCAAGGCGGCCATTCGACGCGATCGGCTGATCGGCGTCGGCGTGGCCTTTCCCGACGACATCTCACGCGCTCACCTCCCCGACCAGCCGGCGGATTACGCGGCTTGGGCCTCGGTGCGTGTCGATGACCTCCTACGCGACGTGCTGGGGATACCCATATTCATCGAGAACGACGCGGCGGCGGCGGCCATCGGTGAAATGCAATTCGGCTCCGGCCAGAAATATCGGAGCTTTTTCTACTTGCTGGTCACCGCTGCGCTCGGCGGGGGCCTGGTCGCGGACGGCAATTATATTCGCGGCGCCAATGGGCGCAGCGGCGAGATCGGTTGGCTGCGCGCAAGCCGCAGCGGCGGCGATGACCAGCAATTACAGACCATCGTCTCGCTATCGGGCCTGTACAGCCGCCTCGAAAGCCAAGGTTTTCGCGTCGCGGCCCCTCATGGATTGACGCGGCTCAAGGTCGCGGCGCAATTGATCGTGGATCGCTGGATTCAAGAGTGTACCGAGGCATTGGTGAATTCATTCGCGGCGATCAATTGCCTCATCGATCCGGAAGCCATACTCATCGGTGGCCGCCTCCCGGCAAGCCTGATTGATCGGCTGGCAACCTCGCTCAATACGCGTATGGCCGCATTCGTTGGCCAGATTCCGGCCATTGCTCCGGTGGCGCGTGCCCTCACCTCGGACGACGCTCCCGCGGTCGGGGCCGCAATTTTGCCATTCAGCTACCGATTGCTGCCGACGCGCTTCGCGCTCCTCAAACCGAGCTGAGAAATCGCGCGGCGCGGATCACACCCGGCTCAGCCGGGCGGTCGAATTGCGAATGATGAGTTCGTGATTGAGAAGATGACGCGGAACGCGTTCGGGCCAACCGCGGCGCCGCGGCTCGTGCCGGATAATCAAATCCGCGGCGATCCGAGCCATTGCCGCCACGGGCTGGCGCACCGTCGTCAGTTCCGGCCAGATCATGGTCGCGACCGGCGCGTCGTCGAATCCCGTGACGGACAATTGTCCGGGGAGACTCAGCCCGAACTTGCGCGCCATGGAAATAGCCGCCGCCGCCATGTCGTCATTGCTGGCGAAAATAGCCGTGGGCGGTGCGGCCGACCGCAACATGCGCTCGGCACAGACCAAGCCATCGGAAAATATGAAGTTGCCCGTTTGCACCAAGTCAGTGTCCACCGGCGCTTCATGCGCACGCATCTCGTCGATGAATCCCAGATAACGCTGCTCGGTCGCGCCATGATCCGCCCGACCCAGCATGAAGCCGATACGCCGGTGCCCGAGATTCAGCAGATGCGCGGTCATTTGCCGCGCAGCCGCGTAGTCGTCGATGCCGATCGAGGGCGTGGAGCTCGATATTTTTTTGGGTGAAATCCGCACGACCGGAATGGCGGCATCCTGAAGCTTGGACAGAACGATCGGATTGTCGCTCAACGGCGGCAGCAAAATGACCCCATCCAGACGCAGTTGTCCGAGCAAGGTGTCGAGTTCCCGGTCGATCGTCGGGCTATGGATGTCCAACGGTTCGACCATCAAGTGCAAACTGGACTCCCGGCATCTTTCGACGGCGCCCGCTTGAAATTCGCTCAAATAATCGCCCGGCCGGTCGCAGAATAGCCCGATGAGAAACGATCGATTGCTCGCCAAGCCGCGGGCATTGAGATTGGGGCGGTAATTGAGCTGCTCGATGGCCTCGAGGATGCGTTTGCGCGTGTCGGAACGCACTCGCGGTTCGTTGTTGATGACCCTCGAAACGGTCTTGGGCGAAACCTGCGCGAGATCGGCCACCTCCTGGATGGTCACCGCTGCCGGTATGAGCGTCATGGAGAGCCGCCGCTCCTCGTCAGTTCGGCGCTCATCGACCCGGCTGCCGCAGGACACGGTGTGCGCGCTTCGTGCGCATGCGAGGCCAGACGAACCTCGGCAATCGTCACCCCGAACTTACCCGATGTCGCAAGGGCGAATGGCACTTCCACACTGGCGAGTTCCGCACCCGCGCCCACGCACGACACCGGAATGACCAGCGTCCTCCAGGCGCCGACCGTGGCTGTCTTGAATGTCCTCGTCACATCGAGCATCGCACCGTGTGCCGTACCGCAGAGAGGATCCGTACATCTCATGCCGACGGTGACGGCGCCGTCCGGCACCTGGTCGACCCGGTAGCGTACGTCGATGGTCTGTCCCGCGCTCGAGCCAGCCCGCATGTCGGCCCCGCGGCCGGAAATTCGCAGCATGCCGCTTTGTGTTCCATCCCAGGACGCGTTGACCCCGGCGGGCGCGAGCGTCACGCTGACAGCGCCATGCGGACTCGCCTGGTGGAGAGTCGTGACATGCACTTCCGCATCACCATCGGCGACAAACAACGACCATGGCGCCGTCGGGTGGCCCGCGAAGAACAGGCTGCCCCGAGGGGCCTGAAAATGCGGCGCAATATGTGCATTCTCCGACAATTCTCCCGTGCTCGATGGGCTGCGGTAATCCAGCCCGAAACCGCTCGCGTACAAGGCATCGCTCACGCCGCCCGCCGCGTCGAACCTCACCGGCATGGCGGTTGCGGGCCAAGAAAATGCCAGTCGACCCGTAAAATCGAATGGGACCGCCCCATCGGGTGCACGAAACAACACGTCGGCGACTCCTTCCCCCTCGCTGCCCGGCAACCATGCGGCGACGAAGGCATCCGACGCGTTGATCTCGGGGTTGACCCATAATGGGCGGCCTGAAATGAAAATACTGACTGTCGGAATACCCGAAGCACGCAGGCGGCGCAACATCGACAGGTTCGTTTTATCTTCCGGCGAATACTCAAGAGTCTCCCGATCGCCTTCGAACTCTGCATACGGCCCTTCGCCGAAAACGACGATGGCCACGTCCGGCTTGTGCGTAAATCGACCGTCCCGGCTCAGGACCGCCGACCCGCCGGCGTGTTTCACGGCCGCTTGGATACCCGAATAAATGGAGGTCGCGCCGGCAAAATCCGCATTCGAATTATGATTACCCTGCCAGTCGATCGTCCAGCCGCCGCTCTGCTGATCGATGGCGTCGGCCGCGGCTCCCGCTACCAGCACGTGGAGGTGCGGACTCAAGGGTAAGGTATGGTGCGAGTTCTTCAACAGCACCAGCGATTTGCGCACCGCATCGCGCGCGATCGCGCGATGCGCGGCGCTGCCGAGTTCCTCGAAGTGACCGGCGTCACCGCGCTGTTTGGGAGGGGCTCGATCGAAGAGTCCCGCAATGGCTTTGACGCGAAGAATACGGCGCACCGCATCGTCGATACGCGCTGGCGGGATCTCACCCGAGCGCGCTTGGGCCAGCGTGTTTCGATACAGTTCCTTCCAGCCATCCGGCGCCATCAGCATGTCGATACCGGCGAGAATCGCGGCAGCGCAACTGGTTTTGGTGCACCCCGGCACCTGCTCGTGACCGTTCCAATCGCCCACCACAAAACCCGTGAAACCCATGCGTCCTTTCAAGATCTCGGTGAGCAAGTAGTGATTGGCGTGCAGTTTGACGCCGTTCCAGCTGTTGTAAGAGGCCATGACGATCAAGGCGCCGGCTTTGATTGCCGCGACATACCCGGCTGAGTGCACGGCGCTCAATTGCGCTTCGGGTATCACCGTATCGCCCTGATCGCGTCCCGCGAGCGTTCCGCCATCGCCGACAAAATGCTTGACTGCCGAAAGCGTGCGTCCCGGCGCCATGAATTCCGCCGTGGCGCGTCGTCCCTGAAGTCCTGCCACCATCGCGGACGCATAGCGGCCGACCAGTTCCGGCGATTCCGCGTAGCTCTCGTAGGCGCGGCCCCAGCGCACGTCGCGCACCACCGCCACGGTCGGCGCAAATGTCCAGTCGATTCCGGTAGCGGCAACCTCCGCGGCGGTTGCCTGGCCGATGCGGCGAATCAACTCCGGGTCATGCGCAGCGCCCAAGCCGACGTTGTGCGGAAAAATCGTCGCGCCCAGAACTTTGGCATGACCGTGCACTGCGTCGATGCCGAATAGAATGGGAATCGGCTGATGCGTGCCGGCGTCGGCCGCCAAGGAAGCCCTGTAGAACTCCTCGGTAAGATCCAACCAAGCCTGCGGTGCGCTGCGAAGCTGGTCCTGGGGAGCGGCGTTGCCGCCCGCGAGTATCGACCCCAGTTTGTACTGGGCGAGTTCCGCCGGCGAGATCGATGCAATGTCCGCTTGGATCATTTGGCCGACTTTTTCCTCCAGGCTGAGGTCTGCCAAAAGGCGTTCGACGAAGCGGTCGACATCCGGCGTCGCAACGGCCTCATTCGCAGTGCTCTGCCATGGGGTCGCATGTACACTTTGGGCGGACACGACCTCGGCGCCAGCGAGCGCACTGATTAGCATAACAATGAACTTACGCATCATGGCTTGTGATAACTACCTGTAATGTATAGCTTTTACTGCGGATCCGGTCCGCGCACCGACTTTCACTTCGCGCCGGGGGAGCCGCATACTAACCGACTTCCTGCCAGAATGTCAGCGCTGTCACTCGTACGCCCACGAACCGCGGTAGCGATGCCGCGAATACGCCCCCTGTATGCCGGCTGACTCGGCCACCGTTTTGCTGAGCCCGCTTGATTGGACCGTCATCGGCACCTATGTGGGCGGCCTCGTCGTTCTTGGCCTGCTGGTATCGCGGCGCCAGTTCGCGCCCGTCGACTTTTTCCTGGCGTCGCGGGCAACGGAATGGCCGGTGATCGGCCTTGCCCTTCTCGCCTCCAACATGTCGTCGACGGCGCTGGTGGGGCTTGCGGGCGGTGCCTACGCCATGGGTATTTCCGTTTACGACTACGAGTGGACGGCCGCGGTCATCCTCGTATTCTTCTGCCTCTTCCTGCTGCCGTTCGTGATCCGCAGCGGCACCTACACCATGCCGGAGTTCCTCGAGCGACGCTACGACATCAGAGTCCGTTTGCTGCTGGCGTTGCTGACCTTGTTCCTCAATGTGTTCGTGGATTCGGCCGGAATCCTCTACAGCGGATCGCTGGTGTGCAAGCTGTTGTTTCCGGCTCAGCCGTTATGGCTCATCGTCACGGTATTGGCCGGCGCCGCGGGACTGTATGCCGCCTCAGGCGGCCTACGCGCAGTGATGTACACCGAAGCCGTGCAAGGCATCGTCTTGCTGGTCGGTGCGCTCATGATTTCGCTCGGCGCTTTCAGCCGCGCCGGCGGATGGCACACGGTCATGACGGCGGTTGACCCCGCGGCAATTTCGCTGATCCGGCCAATTGGCGATCCCAGTGTTCCATGGCCGGGCTTGTTGCTGGGTATTCCCCTCCTCGGTTTCTACTACTGGTGCACCAACCAATCCATCGTGCAGCGAGTGCTGTCCGCCAAGAACGTGGATCACGCGCGTTGGGGCGCGCTGTTTGCCGGCTTGCTGAAATTACCGGTGCTATTCCTCATCGTGCTTCCCGGTACCTGCGCCCTCTTGCTGTTTCCGAAATTGCAGCGGGCGGACATGGTGTATCCCAAGCTGATCCTCGAGTTGTTGCCGACGGGGTTGATGGGACTGGTGGTGGCGGGGTTCGTCGCCGCCACCATGGTGGCGATCGCCTCCACGCTCAATTCCGCCTCCACGCTGCTTACCATGGATGTCATCAGGCAATTCAAGCCGTCTCTGTCGAATGCCGCCATGGTTCGCGTCGGACGCTGGACCACCGCGGGTCTTCTGGTCATCGCAGTCGCGTGGGCGCCCCAACTGCATTTCTTCCCGTCGCTTTGGCAGTATCTGCAAGCCGTATTGGCGTATGCGGTGCCGCCCGTCGTCGCGGTGTTCTTGGCGGGAATGTTCTGGCGCGGTGCGAATGCGGACGGTGCCACCGCGGCGATGATCGGCGGATCGGTCTGCGGTTTTTTCCTGTTCCTGTGCAACGCGGTGCTTGGCTGGACCCATTTTCATTTTCTCTATGCGGCGCCGATTCTTACCCTGATCGACATGCTGATCTTGGTAGGCGTGAGCGCCCGCAATCCGGCGGCGGCGAGCGCCAAGAGCGACGCGACCATGTGGAAACTCGAATTTCAGCGTGCCGAAAAGGTACGGCTTACGCTGACTCCGGGTTGGCAGGACTACCGGATTCTCGCGGCGGCATTGCTCGCGCTGACGGCGTGGATCGTCATCGCCTTCAGGTAATCGTCTCCGCGGCGTCGATCGCCAACGCCAACGCGCCGAGAACGCCGGCCTGGGCGCCGAGCCCGGGGGACACGACGTATTCGTCGCTGTCCGTGAGAACCTCGCGTCGATCGACGTAGCCTCGCAACCAGTGCCGCATTCGCTGCCGGATGGGCACCAGCAATTGCACCTGATTCATGACGCCGCCGCCCATGACGATCCGCTGCGGCGATAGGGTCAACACCAATTGCGCGCACAGTTGACCGAGATAATCCGCCTCGATTTCCCATTGCACGTGCCCCGCATCGAGCTCTTGCAACCCTGCGCCGCTGCGCGCCTGGATGGCCGGCCCGGACGCGACACCCTCCATGCAATCCTGGTGAAAGGGACAAACGCCGGCGAAGCCGCCATCGCGCGGGTGCCGTCGTGGATACAGGTGGCCGATCTCCGGATGCATCAGCCCGTGGACGGGTATGCCATCGATCAGTACGCCGCCGCCGATGCCGGTACCGACCGTCACATAGACGAAATCCCGGACGTCTTGCGCGGCGCCCCAGCGGTGCTCCGCCAATGCTGCCGCGTTGACATCCGTGTCAAAGCCGACGGCACACTCGAATTCGCGCACCAGCGGGCCGACGATATCCGTTTCGCTCCAGCCGGCCTTGGGAGTGCGGGTAATGAATCCATAGTGGGGCGAGTTCCGGTCGAGCTGAACCGGCCCGAATGATCCCACGCCGACGGCCGACAATCTGCCCGCCTCGCTGCTGCCCCGACGCAGGAATTGCAGCATATGGGCGATCGTCGCGGCGGAATCTGTCGTTGGGAAGCGCTCTTCGACGAGAACCCTGCCGGTTTCATCGCCAATGGCGCACACGAACTTGGTGCCGCCCGCCTCTACCGCCCCAAATAGACGAGGTTCATCGGTCAGCCCTGCGGCGCGCTTCACTCGTGTCTCATCAACGCGCTGATGCGGACGGCGAGTTCCTGCATCTCAAAAGGCTTCGTCAATGTTTGGATCCCTGCGTCTGCCGGAGCGCTTGCGCCTCCGGGAATGTCGGCATACCCGGTGATGAATAATACACGCAGGCCTGGGCGGCAGGCGCGCGCCGCCTCGCCGAGTTGTCTGCCGTCCATGCCGCCGGGAAGCCCGATATCGGTGACGAGCAGGTCGACTCGCTGATTGGATTGCAATACCTTCAATCCTTCAACGCCATCCTTAGCCTCGATGGCGGAGTAGCCCATGTCGTTCAGCACCTCGGTCACCAGCATTCGCACCGTCGGCTCGTCATCTACGACGAGCACCGTCTCGCCCAGCCCAACCCGCAACGGCTTCGCTGAATCCACCGGCGGCTCGGCCGTTCCGGCGCCGCCGAGATCGCGCGGCAGATACACGCACACCCGTGTGCCCTGGCCCACGGCCGATTGAATCACGACACGTCCTCCGGATTGGCGGGCGAACCCGTAGATCATCGAAAGGCCGAGGCCGGTGCCTTCGCCAATTGGCTTGGTGGTGAAGAATGGCTCGAACGCCCTTGCCATGACCTCCGGAGACATCCCGATGCCGGTGTCGCTCACGCTCAGCGACAAGTATTGTCCCGGCGGCAAGTCCTGTTCCGTCGCCGTGCGCTCATCGAAGCTGTGATTGCCGGTTTCGATGAACAGGCTGCCGCCGTTCGGCATGGCATCGCGTGCGTTGATGCATAAATTAAGGAGCGCGTTTTCAAGCTGGTTCGGATCGACCAGCGCGTTCCAAACATCGCTCGCCTCGATTATCGCGACTCGGATTGCCGGTCCAACCGTTCGGCGGACGAGCTCGTCCATGCCGGCGACCAGCCTGTTCACATTGGTGGACTTGGCGACCAGAGTCTGGCGGCGAGCGAATGCCAGCAGGCGGTGGGTCAGCGCCGCGGCACGATGCGCTGCGCCTTGGGCCGCCGCGACGTAGCGGTCGATCTCATTCCATCGGCCTTGCGCCATGCGGATTTTCAACAGCTCCAGCGACCCCGAAATGCCCGAGAGCAAATTATTGAAGTCATGGGCGAGACCGCCGGTGAGCTGGCCGACCGCCTCCATTTTTTGCGATTGCCGCAGCTGTTCTTCAAGATTACGCCGCTCGGTTACGTCGCGGCCGCTCACCGCAATCTGACGGCCGATTCCACGGACCGCCGGCAAGGGCGATGCAATCCCCTCGATGATATTGCCATCGTAGACGATCTCGTACTGATACGGGGCGTTGGCCTTGAGACATGCCGTCAGATGTGCATCGACCGCGGCCGCATCGCGGGGGTTCAAACATTCATCGATGGTGCGGCCGATGATCTGCTCGCGCGTGGCTCTGTATAATTTCAGCGCGGCGGGATTCATTTCCTCCAATCGGAATCCGCCATCCCGAATCTGCGCGACGACGATATGGAACTCGGAAGAGTGCTCATAGACAGTCTGGATCAAAGCCTCTTTCGCCAACAGTTGTTCGGAGCGCTCCGTGACGAGCCGCCCGAGATCCGCGTTTTCCTCATGTAGGTGAGTCTCGCGGTCGCGAAGCAGCGTCTCATCATGCACGCGCTCGGTAACATCGGAACCGTGGACGAAGATCCCGGTGACCTGACCTATGCCGTCCGTAATGGGTTGGAAGACGAAATCGATGAAGCGCTCGCTCGCGTCGGCGCCGACCGCCTCCGTCACCGCATATCGCGCTCCCGTCCGCACTACCCGTTCGCCCGTGGCGAAGGCCTGGTCGAGGAGGGTCAGATATCCCTGCGCTACGGCGTCGGGCAGCGCTTCTTTTACCGTTTTTCCTATGATCTTGCTGTTGCCGACCAATTTCAAAAGCCCGGCGTTCGCAAGCTCGATGCGATGTTCCGGTCCGTTCAGCACCCCGATGAAGCTGGGCGCCTGTTCGAACATCTGGGCCAAGCGCTTGTGATCGCGCGGCTGCAGCGCTTTGCCCGGCCCAGGATCCGTCGTTTCAGAATGGATGCACAGCAGACCGACGACCTTGTTCCCTAGGTCGCGTATGGGCGTGTAGGACAGGGCAAAATGCGCCTCCGGCGTTCCTTCCGCACGGTCGAAGCTGATGGAGATATCCTCCAAGTCGATCACGGTGCCGCCGAAAAGGCGCTCGAAAAGCGGCGCCACATCGCTTTGGGCATCCGGCCACACCGAGAAAAACGGCATGCCCAAGGCGCTCGGATGTTTCGGCCCGAGCAGGGGCACGTAGGCATCGTTGTAAAGGAGCGTGAGCGAGGGCCCCCAAACGATGAACATCGGTTTTCCCGAGGCCAGTATCAAGGCGACGATCGAACGCAAAGATTGCGGCCAGCCGGATGGGTGGCCGAGCTCCGTGGCCGACCAGTCGATACCGAGAATCGCCTCTTCCATAGAAGCACTGTCGCCGAAAATGGTCAGTGCAGACTTCATGCGTCAACTCGAACATTTCGAACCGAAAGGCGGTATTACCCGAGTGTACGTTTCAACGTCCGCACTCGACTATTTTCTTTCGTGAGTTGTGACGCGATGCGCTCATGAACCCATCTAACGCAATTGGTCATTGGCCTGCAAAGTGTTGCCGAACCGCGACGCGGGTATTCCCCGATGCGGGCGCGCCAAGGCTCCGCGCGGCCCGCATCGCAGCACTGCTATTCTCGTTCCGAAGCGCCCAGGGTGCGGGCCAAGAAACTCGCGGTAGCCTCATCGACGCGCACCCAGGTGGCATGGCGCAGGAAGCCGTGGATCTCGTTGGGGATGACGAGTTCTTCATAAGGGAGATTCCGCGCTTCGAGGCGGCGCGCGAGATCGATGGTCTGCTGAAACGGCACATTGCGGTCGTCGTCCCCTTGGATCAGCAGCACGGGCGACTTCCAGCCGTCGACGTTCGCGTCCGGCGATGATTTCCAGGCGAGTTCCAGCGCCTCATCCCGATCGCCCTTCTCGTAGCGCGTCACCGGCTTGCCGATCCATTCGTCCATCAGCCGCGACCAGTCGTGCACGCCGTGCAGGTCGACTCCCGCCTTGAAGAGGTCCGAATTGCGCGCGAGCGCCAGGGCGGTGAGGTAACCGCCGTACGAGCCGCCCCAAAGACCGATGCGCTTCGCATCGACGCCTGGTAGGGTTTGCAGCCAACGCGCGCCCGCCACGACGTCCTGATATTCGGCGGCGCCCGCGTTGCCCGCGTGCTCGGGCTGGTGGAACGCGCGGCCATAGCCGATGCCCAGCCGGTAGTTCACCGCGAGCACGATGAAGCCGTGCGCCGCCAGATACTGATTCACGGCGTAGGCGTTGCTGTAGTACTCCATATAATGCCAGCCGAGCATCATTTGCCGCGGCGGGCCGCCGTGCAGGAAGATGACAGCGGGTTTCGCAGCGTGCGGTCGCGCAGCGGCGCTTTCGAACAGCTGTCCGTGTAGGCGGGTTCCGTCGGCTGCCTGAA
>Ga0137412_10001286_pt1 | contig 19292 bp, 17 predicted proteins | sample CZODoug2_1_16fun_FD_122160 | JGI IMG/M metagenome (GOLD analysis project Ga0137412, IMG submission 122160) | Vadose zone soil fungal communities from Angelo Coast Range Reserve, California, USA - CZODoug2_1_16fungal (Hybrid Assembly) | ecosystem: Environmental > Terrestrial > Soil > Vadose zone...
GGCGCCTGCGCAATGGGGTTCACCAGGTCATTCCCGGTCTTCACCGGCTGACCGTTCACGCTGGTGATCACGTCGCCACCCTTCAATCCGGCCTTCTCCGCCGGACTTCCCGGCTCGACGGCTTCAATCACCACGCCGTAAGGAGCGCCCAGCGATTTCAGTGTAATGGCGTTCGTGCTCAGCTCTTCCTGGAAGCTGACTCCGATGGACCCGCGCGTGACGCGACCCTGCTTGATGATCTGGTCGTAAACGTTAATAGCCGTGGTTGAGGGCAGTGCAAAACCCACGCCTTCATACCCGCGGCTGCCGGTAATAATCGCGGTGTTGATCCCGATCACTTGGCCGGCCAGGTCCACCAGCGGTCCGCCCGAATTCCCCGGGTTGATCGCTGCATCGGTTTGCAGAAATCTCTGGAACTGATGCCCGATTCCGCCGCGGTCTTTTGCGCTAATGATTCCCGCGGTCACCGTGGCCTGCAGTCCGAAGGGGCTGCCAATCGCGAGGACCCAGTCGCCAACCTGCACGCCGTCCGAATTCCCGAGCTTCGCGGTGGGCAGTTCCTTGCTCGCATCAATCTTGATCACCGCCAGGTCCGTATCCTCATCTACGCCGACGAGCTTGGCCGTGTACCTGGTGGTATCCCCGTTCAATTGCACTTGGATCTTCGTCGCTTGTTCGACCACGTGGTTGTTGGTCAGGATGTACCCGCGCTTGTCCACGATCACGCCCGAGCCCAGGCTTCGCTCCGCCTGTTGCGGTCCGTCCGGCCGCCCATCGAAGAATCGGTCAAAGAAGTCCTGCATTGGATCTTCCTGATCGTACGGCTGCGAGCGGCGTTTCTTCGAACTCGGCTTGCGCTCCATTACTTGTGTCGTGGCTATGTTCACCACCGCGGGTTCCACTCGATTAACGATCCCTGCAAAGGAGCTAGACGACGGTATCGGGTCCGGCACCGCCAGAGCCGTAGCCGTCGTGCCCGAAAATCCAATACTCTTCATCGCTGAGACGCGGCCGGAAACGACCGACCCGATCAGGATGCCAACTGCCAGCGTGAACGCGACAAATACCGCCGCGAGTATCTTGCGGCGCCGCGCCCAGTTAAAAAGCTCTCTTACCTGCTCTCCCATTTCGGTTGCTCCTCTAGTCCGGCTCCCGCAGCCCTCTTCATCTCAGATGAACGTTCTTCCGCCAGCCCCGATCCGATCGGAGCCCAACTTCCAGAGTATAACACCGCTACTCCGATGGCGTTGCTTCCGGGCAAACAGCTTCGCGAAGCAATAACTGTCCCAATGGCCGGGGGTCCTTCCGGTTTTTGTATTCCACTCCATTGGACGCAGGAAACCCTAAATTTGTTGTCAACGCGGAAATAATCCCAGCTGAGGGTTGGCGTAACCACTTGCGATTCAACAATTAAGCGATGGAATCGCAAACATGCAGGGAGCGTCTGTTAACACTTCCCCCTTTCCGGGCGTCTTACTCTCGTAACGGACTTTGGGACTCGATGGCTTAGACGTGGGATACAGCATTGACTTTCGGATCTCAAGCATGGAACGTCAGGCTGTGACCGTCTGGCCTGTCGCCGAATCGCGCGAAGACGACTCGCTCGTCAGCGCCGCTCGCGATGGTGATCGCGCCGCCTTCGGGCGCCTCTACGGCCGCTATGCGCGGATGGTCCACGGCATTCTTCTCGCTCGAGTCCCCCCGCGCGAAGTAGATGACCTCGTCCAGGAAGTTTTCCTCCTGGCGCTACGGCGGCTCCATGCGCTGCGCGATGTTTCTCGCTTCGGAGCGTGGCTGGGCACCATCACGCGGAACCGAGCAAATGACTACTTCCGCAAGGCGATTCCTGTCGAGGAAGCCACCGAGCCCGTTTCCGAGAATCAGGCCGAGAGCCGGACAACCAACCACGCCGCCGAGCTGGAGGCTAACGTGATTCTGGCGTTGGTCCGTGTCCTTCCGGAGCCTCACCGCGAACCGCTCATCCTTCGGCTGGTCGAGGGGATGACCGGGCCGGAGATCGCGGAGCGCACGGGGCTGACGCATGGTTCGGTTCGCGTCAATCTTTATCGAGGCATGCAGTTGCTCCGCGGGAAACTGGCGGAGACGGCAAGAAGCGCATCATGAGCCTAAGGAATAGTTTATGAACGACGATTACTTGTGGGACGGCTCAGGGGAACCTGACCCGGAAGTCCAAAAACTCGAAACTGCGTTAGGGCGGTATCGCCACAATCAACCTGCGCCCGCGTTCGATCGGGTGGCTGAGCTTCGTCCCGTGAAAGTACGGATGCGATTCTTCAATCTCCGTTTTTCATTCCAACTGGCCGCCGTGGCGGCAACGGTCGTGATTGCAGCGACCCTGTTTTATTTCCTGCGGCGCCCGAATCCTTCCCTAGACTCCGGGCAATCGTGGGATGTCGCGCGCTTGGAAGGTACGCCCCGGATTGGATGGCATTCTCTCGGCGAAAAGTCCGGGCCGGGAAAACTGGGAATTGGCCAAACGCTTGTGACCGACAGCTCTTCGCGTGCCAGCATCACGCTGGATGAAACGGGCAGCGTCGAAGTCGACGCCGGGTCGCGTCTCCGCATGGTCACAAATGGCCCCGGCCGCAAGCGCCTCTCCCTTGAGCGCGGCACCATTCACGCAGTCATCTGGGCGCCTCCCGGTGAATTTGTCGTGGATACGCCTTCGGCCGTGGCCGTCGATCTCGGCTGCGTCTACACCCTGCACGTGGACGATTCCGGCGCCGGACTCCTGCGCACCACCATGGGCTGGGTCGGCTTCAAGCTCAACGGGCAGGAATCCTTCATTCCCGCTGGCGCCATCTGTCAGACACGGCCGAAGATCGGCCCCGGCACGCCGTACATGGAAGATGCGCCCGCATCTTTTCGGGACGCTTTGTCTCGTTTCGACTTTGGATCCACCACGCCGGCCGAGCGCAATGCCCTGTTAGGTATCCTTCTCGTGGACGCGCGCAAGAATGACGCGCTCACTCTTTGGCACTTGCTCTCTCGCGTCAGCGATGCGGATCGCCCCGGTGTCTATGACCGCCTCGCCTCGCTCGCTCCGCCCCCAGCAGGCGTATCGCGCGAAGGCATCCTGCGCCTCGATCGCCCCATGCTGGACGCTTGGTGGAGTTCCTTCGGTTTCGGCGACATCAACTTGTGGCGCACCTACGAAGGCGACTGGTCTCAGCGCCCGCCCAATGCTCGAGATTAAGGATTGAAGTGGGGCTTCGGTCCGGCTTTCATTTGAACCCTTGCAAGAGCAGGGGGTAATCTCTCGTTAAGACTTTCGGAGGCGCAAATGCGCACCACTGCCTACCTCCTCGCGGTTTTCATGCTTGCAAGTTTGCCACTGCCAATATCAGTTCAAGCCCAGAAACAATTAGCTCAATCGCCGAGGATTATGTCGGCTAAATCTATCTACTTTGACGACTGGACTGGAGTGGACGCCGTAGCCAAGAGGGCATTGAATGAGATTAAGAAGTGGGGACGATTTCAGATCGTTCAAGACCATAAGATGGCCGACTTAATTTTACTGCTTTCCGCCGACCAGTATAAGGGAGGCTACCTCATCATGTCAGGAGGGCAGACTGGCAGCATCGACGTTCACGGGAAAATAGATGTCGATCCGATTCCTAATTACAATAAGCAGGCTCCCGTTCGTTATGCGTATTTGACGGTCATTGACCCCAAGACAGGAGAATATCTTTGGAGTGATTCGCACCGCTGGGGCGGCCTGCTCACGGGTTTCAACAGTGTAGGAGCGCGCTTAGTCAAGGAATTGGAAGAACAGACAAAGAAATAGACGATTTCCGTCTGTTAACACCCCTCTATCTCCGGACGTCTTGTCTCCTGTAGGTTGCAACAATTCCGAAGGGAGATTAGAAAATCCATGACACTCCAACAGATTCGTTCCCCGCGGTTCGCCATCGTTCTGGTAGCGGCTGCATTGTGTTTCGCAAACGTCGGGCAGGCAGGTCCGCCCCTGATTTGCCACACCATCGAGATTGGCCAGGCCAAGTCCTTGCCATGGATTAGCCACGACTGGAACCTCAGTGGCGGCGAAAATTACGACACGAAAAACCTCGTCCGCGACACGCTGGAAATCCTCGCGCCGGACGCGCCCGTCCTCGTTCGAATGGAAACCCTTCGCCGCGCCACTCTCTACGCGCGCAAAGACCCACTCGCGGCGAAAGAACTTCTTGCGCGGCTCCATGCTCGCGCGACTTCCGCAGAGTCTTCGGGCCACTCCGACGCGCTGGCCTGGTTCGACGCCGGCTATCTAGCGGAAACCTATAAACAATGGATCGGACAGAACCTGCCGCACATGACGGACGGTATGCGATTGGACCCCGATCCAGCCGCAGGTGTCGACGGCTACGCCCAGGTGAAAAAGGCGCTCGCTCTGCGCGGCCCGGACGCACAGATGGAATTTGCCGCCGCGTTGATCACTCTCTCTGGTCCGCAGGACGAACATCGCCAGCACGCCCAAAAAGCCATCGCCGGCGCCAAGAGCGATCCGCTGCTGGCCCAGAACCTTGCCAGCCATTTCATCGGCCCCCAAAGCGAAACCATGTCCCAACTCCTGGCCAAAAACTAACTCGCTAAATCGATTTATTAAAGGACCTATCGCCCGCTCGCGGGCAGGGGCACAGCATGCCTGCGCCCTCCCCGCCAAAAACGCACGACGCAGACTACTTTGCGCCGCGAACCAAATTTCGCCGCTCCCAACTCCCACTTGACATCTCCTAACCCTTCAGGCATAAAAGACTTAGCTGCGGTTGCGGCGACACGTGGCGATTTAGGGCAACTTGCTCCACGTAAAAAACTGCTAAAGAGCTTTTCGAGTTTCCCAGAAGATTTTCTGAGACCCTCCGAGCACTTTGGCACGGAGGGTTTTCGTTTCTCCCCTCCCTGCTGCCCTAATCGGAATTCCACGATCTGGACGATTGTCATCCTGAGCGAAGCGAAGGATCTCAACCGATCTGTCGTCGCGATGTAGCGATTTGGTTGCTCCGTGCGCGCTGCTGCTGGCGGTTTTCACGGAACACTGAAAACTGATCACTGAAGACTGAAAACACAGAGGAAATTGCACCATGTCCACTAACAGGCTTTACGAACTCCGATGTCGCGAATGCGGCAAGACCTGGGGCAACGTTCCCCGCTCTTTCTGCGAAGACTGCTTCTCTCCTCTCGAAGTTGCCTACGATTACGACTCTCTGAAGAAAATCGCCCGCCGAGAGAATCTTGCGCGCCGCGACTTCAACATGTGGCGCTATTCCGAGCTTCTCCCTCTTCCAGAAAACTTCACTGGTCCAAACGCCGTTGGCGGCACGCCGCTGGTTAGCTCGCGCAAACTCGCCGCGAAATGGGGCCTGAAAAATCTCTATTTCAAAAATGACGCGGTGTGCTTCCCTTCCTTATCGTTCAAAGACCGCGTCGTCGCCACAGCTCTCTCCGCTGCGCGCCGCTTTAGTTTCACCACCGTTGGTTGCTCCTCCACCGGCAATCTCGCCAACGCCGTCGCCGCGCAAGCCGCGCAGCAAGGTTTCGACGCCTGCGTATTCATTCCCGCGGACCTCGAGCCCGCCAAAGTGCTGAACACTGCGGTCTATGGCGCGCGCATCGTGCGCATCAACGGCAACTACGATCACGTCAATCGCCTCTGCGCGCAGATCGCCGACCGCTTCCAGTGGGGCCTCGTCAACGTGAATCTGCGTCCCTACTACTCCGAAGGCTCGAAAACCCACGGCTACGAGATCGCCGAACAGCTCGGCTGGACGCTCCCGGACAACGTGGTCGTTCCCATGGCCGGCGGCTCGCTCATCACCAAGATTGCGAAAGCATTCCGCGAACTGGTCACTCTCGGCTGGGTCGAGGCGAAACCGGTAAAATTCTTCGGCGCACAAGCAACGGGCTGCTCGCCCATCTCCGATGCGGTGAAGCGCAACCTTGCTCGCTTCGAGCCGCAGAAGCCCAATACCATCGCGCGCTCGCTCGCCATCGGCAATCCTGCCGACGGACCTTTTGCAGTGAAACAGATTCTTGAGTCCGGCGGCTGGGCCGAAGACGTCTCCGATCCCGAGATCGTCACCGCCATCAAGCTGCTCGCCGAAACCGAAGGCATCTTCACCGAAACCGCGGGCGGCGTGACCACCGGCGTCACTCAAAAACTCATCGCGCAAAATCGCATCAAGCCGGACGAGACAACGGTCGTGTGCATCACCGGCAACGGCCTCAAGACAACCGACGCCATCGCCGCCGAATTCCCGGCTACCGAAGCTATCGCCCCGCGCCTCGACGCCTTCGAGGCTTACCTCGACGCGCATCTTGGCGCCGCCGCGGCCAGCGCCAAAGCGTGAACAAACATGAAGATTCGCCGCAGCAAACTCGGTCGCTGCCTGAAAGACCACCCTACCTCTATCGCTCAAAATTGTTCTTTACTGAAAACTGAAAACTGAGAACTGAGAACTGAAAACTGAAAACCTTTGCAATGCCAAGGAGAGTAAAACATGCTAGTGACCATCGAAATCCCCACCGCCTTCCGCCGCTTCACCAACGGCGCGCCGAAACTAGACTGTAGCGCAGCCACCATCGCCGAAGCCCTCAACGAACTCACCTCTCGCTTCCCCGATCTCGGGCGCCACGTCCGCGACGACCAGGGCCAGATCCGCCAATTCCTCAACGTCTACCTCAACGAAGAAGACATCCGCTTCCTCGGCGGCGAATCCTGCACCCTGAAGGAAGGCGACCGCGTCCTCCTCGTCCCCTCAATCGCCGGCGGTTCCTCCGAGTATTTGGAATTCCTATGATGCGGGCACAGGGATCCTCTATGGGCCGTCTAATAGCGTAAGGGATCGCCACCTCTATGATTCGAATCCCCTATCGCTATGTACTTCCTCTGTCCGCTGTGATGCTGACCACTGCGCTCTATTTTGTAGGACGTCTACAGCAACGGGGGATCGAGCCAGGATATTGGGATGGTCCCCCCCTCGCTCCATAGAGATCGCAATGGCGCTTAATATCCCCGCCGGAATCGCCGCCATTCGCGTTGACCTACTCTTCGAATTTGCAATGGGCGGCTTTGAACATGCGTCCCGAGCGACGTGGCACGAGGCTGCAAGCATTCTCTACATTGCCGCCTTCGTCTTCGGGCCGTGGTTCCTAATTGGCAGCTGGTATGACCGTCGTCGAGGATTATTGCCTTCATCAAGTACTATCCCCGTTTTGAGAACTTCGAGGACAGTTCATGTAGCCGCATTGGTCGGATCGCTGCTTTTCATTTGCCTTGGAATCTGGCATATGCTCCACAATGGCTGGACGAGCACCTGGTGCCGGCATAGCAGCCTGGGGATCAATTGCCTCGATTGCCGTTGTTCTCCGCCTGGGCTGGTTGTTCCGCTCCGTCGGGGGGATGCTCCCCACCAAACGCGCTAGGTCATCCTGCTTACTTCAACGCCGCAACATTTGGTGCGCCGCCGTGTTCTACAAGTATGAGACCTCGGCTTCTCATTTACGCTCTCGCTTCTCTGCTCCTCTTGGCATTTCACGCGCCCGTACGAGCAGTTGTTTCTCTCTTTTCTGACTTCGGCGAACTCTAACGCCTGAAGTAAGGTTCCGGGGCCACGGCAATACTTGCTTTCACCTCCGCCGTCCATTCGCAATGAATACGATCGCCGCAACTGGGCGTGCCTCTCGATCTTTCCGGGACCTGTCGACGGATACCCTTTCATTCGTGGAAGTTAGCGCTTGACGTGGATTTGTTTGCGGCTTCTTTCACTCGACGCTATGAGGGTCCAGGAAATATCCGTAGTCTGAACCGGCCACTATTCCGCGTTGCTCCTCAAGCGGAATTAACAGAAAGATGTTGTCTCTGTGACAGCACACGGCATAGACTTCCGGACACGCCCAATCCGGCCCACACCTTGCTTCCGCGTGGTTGTCCCCCGCGGGAACGCAAGGACAGACGTAGGTGCGAATGGTTTCCAATCCTAAGGCGAACAAGTTAAATAAGGAGGTCGGATGAGATGTACGGGGTGGCCAATCTCAATTGCAGCAACTATTTCATTGCTTGGCTTCGCGCAGGTCGGCGCGGCGCAAAATCAATCCCGGAAAGGGCACGTCGTTATCCCGGAATCCAGCGTGGAACGGGCGGGAGACAACGGTGTCATCGCCCATACTCACCTTCGAATCATGATGCCGGAAGGCGGCGTCTTCACGGGCACGCCGCAACCCAACGAATTGCCTCCGTTCCCCGGCTATTTCTTTGAGACGCCGGCGTCCATCGCCTGCATCTATCGTCTCGTACCGCATTCGAAGCATGGCTGCAATCCCAACGAAACGACGGACAATTCCACCGGCGGCGCTGGCGCCATCGCGATCGTAGACGCGTTTGACACTCCAAACGCGGCGGCCGATCTGGCGGATTTCTCCACACAATTCGGTTTGCCACCTGCTGTTTTTCAAGTGGTCTACGCTTCCGGCACGCAGCCCGCTCTGGATCCGAGCGGCGGCTGGGAATTGGAGGCGTCGCTGGATATCGAGTGGTCTCATGCCATGGCCCCCAATGCCAAAATCTTTTTGGTTGAGGCGAATTCAAATAGGTTCCTCGATCTGTTCCAAGCGGTGCTGGTGGCTTCGAATCTGGTCGCAACAAACGGCGGCGGCGAAGTCTCCATGAGCTGGGGCTCTGGCGAGTTTCTGAATGAGACGAAACACGATGGGAATTTCACAACTCCCGGTGTTGTGTACATCGCTTCTTCAGGAGACAGCCCAGGCGCTGTTTGGCCCAGCGCTTCGCCGAATGTGATCTCGGCGGGTGGAACGACCCTCTCGAGGGATCCGAACTCGGGAACGTTTCTCCTGGAGAATACCTGGCAGGACGCCGGTGGCGGCCCGAGCCAAGTTGAAGCCCGTCCGCACTTCCAGGACCGCATCGCGAATATTGTCGGCGACTTCCGAGGCACTCCGGACTTCTCCTTCGACGCCAATCCCAACACCGGTGTCTGGGTGCTGGATACCAATCTGTTCCAGGGTGGGCCGGGCGGATGGTTTATCGCCGGCGGTACCAGCGTTTCCTCTCCCTCGCTCGCGGGCATCCTCAACGCAGCCGGTAAATTCGCCGCTTCCAGCCAGGCCGAAAATTCCCTGATCTACAGGCATTTGTTCTCGGACCGCGCGGATTTTCGAGACATCATCTTCGGCAATTGTGGTCTGAACATCGGTAACTTCGCCCGTGTTGGCTGGGATTTCTGCACGGGTGTCGGTTCCGACTTCGGACTTGGCGGCAAGTAATCGTCACTGAGTCCGTCTTCTCATTTTCACGCACCGTAAAGCCCCGCCCTCGCGCCAGGGCTTTACTTTTTATTTACGCCGGGAAAAAATTGCCGCCCGCTCCGTCAATACTCGTCGCGTACATCCTGTGCCACCACGCTCGCCCTCGCCATTTTTAGCTTTACCTGCGGAAATGAATTGCTTCTGATTTAACGGCAGGACACACTATCGCCTGCGGTTTCGGCCCATCACGCGCGCCGCAAATCCCGAGGTTCCCGAGCACATTGGCCACCAGCGTTAGCGCGGATTTCGCCGCAACAGAAGCGCATCTCCACACGCGCAGCTCCGCCCTCCCCAAGGAACTCGGCTACCTGGATCTCGTTCTTGCCTCCATCCTCCTCGTCGTAATCCCTGATTTCTTCGGCACCGCCGTAAAAGCCGGTTCCGCTCACGTCGTTCTCTGGCTCATCGCCATTCTTCTGTTCTTCATTCCGCAGGCGTTCGTCGTCGCCCATCTGAATCGCCTGATGCCCCTCGAAGGCGGCCTTTATGAATGGACTCGCCTGGCTTTCAACGACGGCATCGGCTTCCTCGTGGCCTGGAATCTCTGGCTCTACGTGGTCCTGTACGTCGCCTCCACCGGTTTGGTCACCGTCAACTACCTCGGCTACGCCATCGGTCCCGCCGCCGCAAGCATGGCCACAAATCGCTGGATCGTTCTCGTTACTTCCGTCGTGATGATCGGGCTGTTGATGTTTGTCGCGCGGCTCGGCTTGCGCGTTGGAAAGTGGGTCACGAATGCAGGCAGCTTCCTCACCGTACTTATCATCGCTCTCCTCGCGCTCATGCCATTCATTCACCGGTGGCGCGGCTCGCTGTCCGGATATCGCCCGCTGCACCTCGTCACTCCGCCGCTCACGCTCTTCAGTCTCAGCGTTTTCAGCAAAATGACTTTCGGTGCGCTCTGCGGATTCGAATACGCCGCCATCTTTGCAGGCGAATCCCGCAATCCTGCGCGCCACCTCAAACGCGCTATCCTCATCACCGCTCCGCTCATCGCCCTTCTCTATATCTTTGGCACCAGCGCCATCCTCGCTTATGTATCCCCGGACTCCGTCGATGTCGTCGGCCCGATCCCGCAAGCGCTCCGCCGCGCCTTCTCCGGGCTCGGCCTTGCTCGAGTCATCGTTCCCGCCGCCGTCCTTCTTCTCTTCACCAATTATCTCTCCACCTTTTGCCTCAACTTCACCGCCAACTCTCGCCTCCCCATGGTCGCCGGATGGGACCACCTTTTGCCGGAGTGGTTCACGCGTCTCCACGCCAAATACAAGACGCCCGTCAACTCCATCTTTTTTCTCGGCGGAATCACCATCGCGACCAGCATCGTCGTTCTCGCTGGCGTCGGCGATCAGGAAGCTTTCGAACTTCTCCAAATCTGGGGTTTCACGTTTTATGGCCTGGCCTACTTGGCCCTCTTCGCCATCCCGCTGTTCGCCCATAAAGGGCGCGGCATCCGTCCCGGATTGTGGTTGCGATTTGCCGCCGCTTCCGGCTTCCTCGTAACCCTCCTTTTCGTTCTTCTCTCGATTTTTCCCATCATTTCCGTGAAGAGCGAGTCCACTTACGCCATCAAAACGGCCGCGGTTCTTATCGGCGCCAATGCCCTCGGGCTTCTTCTCTATCGCCTGGGCTCGCGCGGCCGGTCTCCTTCGAATGCCGCCTGAGTTTTTCTTCTCCTCATTGATTCGCTCGTTCCGCATCTTCGAGCCCACTGCACTTGCCCGCTACTCATGCAGACTTTGTTTCAACCTTGTAGGGACTCTGCGCCCGATATCTCTTCTCAAACTCTTCGCGCGTACACATCGTGCGGATGTCCGTAATGCGATCCACCGCCAGAATCCCATTCAGATGATCGATCTCGTGCTGCAGCAGTTCCGAGAGGTTCCGTTCCTCTCCCGCGTCAATTTCGCGCACCGCCCCGCTCAAATCTTGATACCGCACGATGATGTCCCGGTGGCGCTCTACCTGCATGAAAATCGACAAGAAACTCAGGCATGCATCCCACACCACTATTGTTTCTTTGCTGCGTTCGGTGATCACGGGATTTACCAGTGGCCAGGGCTCTTCACCTGGCAGCTGCAAAAAAATAACTCGCACGTTTGCGTCAATCTGCGGCGCCGCAATCCCGCGTCCGTACCCAGTCGTGTTCCGCCAGTACGCCAGCGTATCCGCCAGGTCCTCCACCAGCGCAAGAATCTCCGGCGCCGCCGGATTTTCCACGCGCTTCGCCACCTCGCGCAACCCCGGGTCCCCCAATTGCAAGACTGTCCGTATCGCCATATCCGTCTTTCTCTTTCTGCGTTAGTCTTTTTGCCTTTCCCGCTCTCCCCTCTTCTTCTCTGTGTTCTCTGTGCACGCTGCGCTGAAATGTCTTACGGTTTTTCCCACCTTCCCGATTCCCCCGCACGGAAGACCGCCTCAATCACTGCCATGTTCGCAATCGCATCCTCGAGCGGCACCGGTACGTCGATCCCTTCCCGGATCGCCCGCGAAAACGCATCCCCCTGCACCGTATACTGATCGCAAACCGGAATCGTCTCCGTTCGAATCCCTCCGCCAAATACATCGCGTCCGTCATCTATAAAAATCCGCGTTGGTCTGTCGTTCGGCGCATTAAACGGAATTTCCATCTCGATTCGTGCTTTCGTTCCCAAAAACTGCATTCGTTGATAGGGCACCATTTGCATGCTGCACGTGAACACCGTTTGCCCCGACGGAAACTCCAGAATCACCGACGCCAATCGGTCCGTCTGGAAATCCAGATCGCGCTCGATCAGCCCCGCCACGCGCGCCGGCTCTTCTCCAAAAATAAATCTCGACGTCGTAATCGGGTAGCAACCGATGTCCATCATGCCGCCGCCGCCCCACTCTACATTGTTCCGCACGTTCGCAGGATCCCGGTTGAAATAGCTGAACGTGCCCACGATCGCTCGCAACTCCCCGATCACGCCTTTGTGAATCAGCTCGCGCGTCCTCAGCCATTGCGGGTGCGTCTTCACCATAAACGCCTCGCCGATCTTCACCCCGCAGCGCTCTCGCACAGACAGCAGCGTTCTTGCCTCCGCCACCGTCAGGCTCAGTGGCTTCTCGCACAGCACGTGTTTCCCCGCCTCTGCCGCTTTGATCGACCACGGCACGTGCAAGTGATTCGGCAGGGGGTTGTAGACCGCTTCAATCTCCGCGTCGGCCAACAGCTCTTCATACGATCCGTACGCCTTCGGTATTCCCAGCTTGCTCGAGGCTTCTTCCGCCTTCTTCAGATCCCGCGACGCAATCGCCGCGATCTCGCTCCATTCTCCCTTCTGCATCCCCGGAATCACTTTCTTCGTCGCAATCGACGCCACCCCCAGCACTCCCCACTTCACCTTGTCCTGTTTCACGATCCTCCCCTCCGTTTCACTGCCCACTTCTATCATGCCTTTCCGCCTGCTCCAACTATTCCACTGCCTCTGGAGCCTGCCGGAATCCAGGGTTCAGCGATCAAACAAACGAGTGCGCGCGCCTTCATGGCTGCTATCATCGCGCCTGCGGCTTGCGCCAAGCGCGGGCCCACGCGACAGAATACCGAAGGAGGATAGGACCCATGCGCAAAGGAATCGCGATCCTTTTGTTTGGGATATTTGCTCTGAGTGCACCACCGGCCGCCAATCGGCTGTGGGGACAAACGGAGAAGAAAGACGTCTTGCCCGATCCCGCCGTTAAGGTCGGGGACATGGCGCCGGATTTTACCCTCATGGACACCCATCGCAACCCGGTGTCCCTGCATGACTTCCGCGGCAAGAAGAACGTCGCCCTGGCCTTTTACATCTTCGCTTTCACCGGTGGTTGAACCAAACAGATGCAGAACTTCCAGCAGAACCTTCAGAAGCTGGAAGCTGCCGACACCCAAGTATTGGGTGTAAGCATGGATAGCACCTTCAGCAACGCCGCGTGGGCAGAAAAAATCGCCGTCACTTTTCCCCTGCTGAGCGACTGGGGAGGAGATGTCACCCGCCAGTACGGTCTTTACAATCCCAAGTACAAAGCAGCTCGCCGCGTCAACTACCTGATCGACAAGAGCGGCAAAGTCGTCGAGCTGCAAATCGACAACGATGCCGTCGACCCAACGAAAATCGTAACGCTCTGCGAACGCCGCAAAACCAAAGAATAAAGCTCACGGTGGGCGCGATGAACGCTCTTCATTATCCAGAACTGTGCTCTTGCTTTAAGGCCAAGCGCGCGCGTTGCGCCACTCACTTTTTTTCCTGAATTCTTTTCATCTCCGCCGGCGTGCTGCGGCCATCAACCCCTTCGAAGCGCCTCAGCCTGAGCGCCCTGTCGCGCGCTTGACCGCGCCATGCTCGGAATGCGCAACCGCCAGCTCCAATCGGACTTAGTTAGTTGCATACTCTCCCCAACCCGCGCCGATTCCGCCTCCCGGCTGCCCGTGTCCCCGGTGGTGCCACAAAAGTATTGCTTTCTCTGCCGCTCGGTTTGGACTAGAATCTCCTGCGTGGGATGAAGCATCTCCGCTCGAAGGATTCCGTTTCGGCCTAACCCCTCCCGGGCCGCGTCCTCCGACGGAAGCGCTGGCTTGTGGGGTATTCATGCGAAGCCACAAAGGTTTCTCTTTGATTGAGTTGCTCCTCGTTGTCACTGTTATCCTGATCATCGCGGCCATCGCCGTGCCCAATTTTCTCAAGTCCCGCCTTCGCGCCAATGAGGCTTCCGCCGTTGCCTCCCTTCGCGTGATCAACACCGCCGCCATTACCTATTCCATCACCTTTCCCGACATGGGTTTCCCGGCGCAGTTGACCACTCTTGGTGGCGCAAATCCTTGCTCTGCCTCTTCTATGCAGGCCTGCTTGATCGATGACACTCTTTCCCAGGGCAACAAGTCCGGCTACTCATTCGTGTTGACTGGTGACGGCGCCGTTCCTTCGCTCTCCTACATTGTCACAGGCACCCCCCAGGCAGTCGGCGGATCGGGCCAGCGGATGTTCTGTACGGATCAGTCTGGCGAGATCCACTATGACCCCACTGGCTCCGGTTGCACCAACGCCAGCCTCGTCCTGGAGTAAGTCTTGCCACCTTCTGAACCCGCCTGCCTCATCTCTAGAATGGTTCAGTAATTCCCGGTTCTATCGCCCGTCCTTGCGTTCCATCATCCGACGTGCGTCAATTCAGCGAATCCTCCGGCAAAGCACGCCGCGTTCCCGGAACGGGGCGTCGCCGGAAACAAGTGAGGGTAACGACGTAGTGGACCGCTTAGCAGCGTCACGTGAAGCAGCTGCGGCGCCCGTAATAAACGGTTTAGAGGATGGGCATCAAGGAAAAATCCGCACCCCAAGTCGGTACTCTGTCCCCTCGGACAGTGGACAGGTTTGCGCGGCCTGGCCTTCGAACCGCAAAATACAGGATTGACGCCCAACTCTTCAAAATTTAATCTGGCGCGGGTCGCGAACCAAGCCCACGGTTCGGATTTGGCACAATTTCAGGTTCCAGACAGGGCTGCAGGGCCCGCCCGCCGCTGGGGGATTTTGGCGGCGTTGCGTCTCCGCAGGGCGCGTGTCGCGAATGCTGGCTTCAGGGGGACTCTTGCGAAAACAGAAGGGCTTTTCTCTAATCGAGCTACTTATCGTGGTGGCGGTCATTTTGATCATCTCCGCCATGGCCGTTCCCAATTTTCTTCGTTCCCGCCTCCGTGCCAATGAGGCCTCCGCCGTTGCCTCCCTTCGCGTGATCAACACCGCCGCGATTACTTATTCCATTACTTATCCCGACATGGGTTTCCCAGCGCAGTTAACCACCATGGGTGGCGCAAATCCTTGCGCGACAGCCACTTCGGCGCAGGCCTGCTTGATCGATGACGCCCTTGCCCAAGGCACGAAGTCCGGTTACTTATTCGCGTTGATAGGTGACGGCGCCATTCCTTCGTTCAGCTTCATCGTCACGGGCACTCCCCTTGTCGTCGGCGGGTCGGGTCAGCGGATGTTCTGCACGGATCAGACTGGCGTGATCCACTATGACCTCACCGGCTCCGGTTGCACGAGCGCCAGCCTCGTCCTGCAGTGATATTTCCTGGTCGTCCTAGCTCGCTGGGTCTCCTCCACTCCAGTCGTCCTCAAATTCTAGTGCAGGGACTGTGATTCGGAAGTGCGCTTCTGGCTGTGGCACGACGTACCTCAAAACGGTCGGCAGGCTCGCGGCGTTAAGTACCTGTCGCAAGAGCGGCAAAGTCGTCGAAACGCAAATCGGCAACGATGCCGTCGACCCAACAAAGATTCTGATGCTCTGCGAGCGCTGCAAGGCCAAGGAATAACGCTCCCGGTGGGCGCGACCGAAGGCTTTTTTCCGGCACAGGCGTCGGCGCGGCTCCTCCTGCGATCTCTAGGTCGGTACTCGCTGCGCGCGGCTGGAACAAAACTTCCTGCACCGTCTTGCACGTTGGCAGCATCCAATGAAGATCCGCGGCGGTTTGGCGGGGCCGCTTGCTTTTCACGCTCCATCGGCGAATCGGAAGCGGAGAGCCGACACCGTCACCGTTAAGCCAATTCCCGTGTTCCTCAGTTCAAAGGAGGAAATCGGATGGAAAGCTCAGCTGCAAAACAGCAACCTATGGCAGGAGGCAGTATGGCCACTGCCGAACAAACCTATTTGCGCACCGAACTGGAACAACGCCGCGAGCGCCTTCACGCGGCGTTGCATTCGCCAGCCGCCGATGCTTCTCTTTCTCAGTTGCTGATAGCCGTGGACACCGCGCTGAGCCGCATCGATCAAGGAACATTTGGACTCTGCGAGGAGTGCCACGACACGATTGAAGCGGAGCGCCTGCTAGCCGATCCGTTGGTGCGGTTCTGTCTCGACCACCTTACGAGCGCTGAACAGCGTGCCTTGGAGAGTGATCTTTCCCTGGCCGCACGCATCCAGCGTGCTCTTTTGCCGAAACCCGGCCTGGCGCCTGCTGGCTGGGACGTGCACTACCACTACCAGCCTGCCGGCATGGTCAGCGGCGATTACTGCGATCTTTTCGAAACAGACGGCGGCCTGCTCTTTATGCTCGGGGATGTTTCCGGCAAGGGTGTTGCTGCGTCGATGCTCATGAGCCACCTTCATGCAACGTTCCGCGGCCTGGCCGAAGCCGGTCTCCCGCTCGATCGCATGGTGGAAAACGCCAACCGCATTTTCTGTGAAAGTACTCTCGCGGGGCAATTCGCGACTCTCGTCGTGGGACGAGCTGCCCACGATGGTTCGGTCGAGTTTGTCAGCGCGGGCCACCTTCCTGTGCTTCACATCCATGGTGACGGGGCAACGCCAAAGGATTCTACGGGAGTACCTCTGGGGATGTTCTGTAACACCCGGTTCCCTGTCCATCGGCTAACACTGGTTCATGGGGACACGCTGTTCCTATATACCGACGGTTTGACGGAGGCACGGAATCGCGCAGGTGCAGAGTATGGTCTCCACCGAATCCGTACGCTGGCGGCACAGCAGACAGGGATAGAATCAGCGGGGCTGATCTCTCAATGTCTCGAGGACCTGCTGATCTTTGGGGAGGGTTTGAAGCAAACCGACGATTTGACGCTTCTTGCCGTTCGGCGTGCAGAGTAAGCCCACCCTGTCGGATAAGGATTCTTCTCCGTCCTCAAGGTTTGTTGGCTTTCTTCACTATTTCTACAAAGTGTGTTTCAGACTTCTTTTGCAATCAAAGAGATGCGCACTCTTTCTGAAAACAACGGGGTGTACGCCGTCTCTTTCCAATTTAAAACTCGCCCATCAGGACGTCCCCGATCTCTCATTCGTCTGAGTTTGCGAACCGGCCGGGGATTTCCCTCTCTTTCTCTTCAACTGTCGACTGTCAACCGCTTCTCGGAGCCCCTGCATTTGCCTCCGACTCCAGGAGTGCTAGAATCGCAATGGAAACCCCATGACGCCTGACAATTCACATAAGACGCTCTATCAGAAAATCTGGGACTCCCACGTCGTTCGCGAAGAGTCCGGCCAGCCGTCCATCATCTACATCGACCGCCACCTCGTACACGAAGGCACTTCGCCCCAAGCTTTCGCCGGTCTCCGCGCCGAAGGCCGCAAGGTCCGCCGCCCCGATCTCACATTCGCGGTGATGGACCATTCTGTCTCCACCACCGACCGCACGCTGCCCATCCTCGATAACGATGCCAAGCTCCAGTTCGACGCCCTCGAGAAAAACTGCCGCGAATCTGGCGTTCGGCTCTTCGACATGAACAGCAAGAATCAAGGCATCGTGCACATCATCGGCCCGGAACTCGGCATCACCCAGCCCGGCCAAACCCTCGTCTGCGGCGACAGCCACACCTCCACGCATGGCGCCTTCGGCACGCTGGCTTTCGGCATCGGCACCAGCGAAGTCGAGCATGTCCTTGCAACGCAATGTCTCGTGCAGTCGCGCTCCAAGACGCTCCACATTCTCGTCCATGGCAAGCGCCCCCGAGGCGTCACCGCCAAGGACCTCATTCTCGCCATTATCGGAAAAACAGGCATCGCCGGCGGCAACGGCCACATCGCCGAATACGGCGGAGAAGCCATTCGCTCTCTTTCCATGGACGGACGCATGACCGTCTGCAACATGACCATCGAAGGCGGCGCGCGCGCCGGCATGATCGCGCCGGATGAAACGACTTTCGCTTATCTCGAAGGCCGACCGTTTGTCCCGCGCGGCAAAGCGTTTCAGGAAGCCGTCGAACGATGGAAGCAGCTCAAGACCGACGACGGCGCGAAATTCGACATGACCGTAGAGCTCCACGCCGAGCAAATCGCTCCGCAGGTCACCTGGGGCACGAATCCCGGCATGGTCACCAGCGTCACCGCGCGCGTCCCTGATCCGCACGACTTCAAGGATCTCAACGATCAGAAGGCCACGGAAAGCGCGCTGAAATACATGGGGCTCAAGGCCGGCACGCCCATTGTGGATATTCCCGTGGACCGCGTGTTCATCGGCTCGTGCACCAATTCGCGCCTCGACGATCTCCGCGCCGCCGCGCATTTTGTCGAAGGCAAGCACGTGGCGAAAAACGTCAAGCAAGCATTGATTGTCCCCGGTTCCCGTGGCATTAAGAGCCAAGCCGAAAAAGAGGGCCTCGATAAGATTTTCCGCGACGCCGGTTTCGAGTGGCGCGACGCCGGCTGCAGCATGTGCATCGGCATGAACGCCGACGTCCTGCCGCCCCACGAGCGCAGTGCCAGCACCAGCAATCGCAATTTCGAGGGCCGCCAGGGCAAAGACAGCCGCACGCATCTCGTCAGCCCGGTGATGGCCGCCGCCGCCGCGATTGCCGGCCATTTCGTCGACGTCCGTTCCCTCGACGACGTGTCCTCCGTCGAGTAGCCTGGATTGACGATGCCCGTGGACACGCGCGGTTTGAATCAGGGGCACGTGGGCAAGCGCATGCGCGTCGAGCTTGCAGACGGAGAATTGCTTGAAATTCGTCTGCACGAGCTGACCGTTTGTGCCAAACCCGAGCCTTGCTGCGGTATTACTTACGTCTTGATTTCCACGAATCGTTCGGATGGAAGACGAAACAACGGCGCCGCGTATTGGACTGCGTTCGGCGAAATTGAGAGATTTCAAGTTTTGGGAGACTGAATCGCATGCAACCGTTCTCAACTCACACAGGCATGGTGATGCCGCTCGACCGCGTCAACGTCGACACGGACCAGATGGTGCCAAAACAATTTTTGAAGGCACTCACGCGCGAAGGCTTCGGCCGCATCCTCTTCTACGATTGGCGTTATCTCCCCGGCGAAAAACCAAATCCGGAATTTGTGCTGAATTTCCCGCGGTACAAAGGCGCATCGGTTTTGCTGGCGCGCGCCAATTTCGGCTGCGGCTCCAGCCGCGAGCACGCACCGTGGGGAGTGAAAGACTACGGCTTTCGCGTCGTCATCGCACCGAGCTACGCCGACATTTTCTACAACAATTGCTTTAAGAACGGCATCCT
>Ga0137412_10000280_pt1 | contig 19287 bp, 17 predicted proteins | sample CZODoug2_1_16fun_FD_122160 | JGI IMG/M metagenome (GOLD analysis project Ga0137412, IMG submission 122160) | Vadose zone soil fungal communities from Angelo Coast Range Reserve, California, USA - CZODoug2_1_16fungal (Hybrid Assembly) | ecosystem: Environmental > Terrestrial > Soil > Vadose zone...
GCCGAGATGGCCGGGCGAGAAGTTGCAAGCGTGGTGACGAACGACGACGTTGCGGTCGAGAAATCGACCTACACTACCGGCCGCCGCGGGGTCGCGGGTACGCTGATCGTGGAAAAGATGGTCGGCGCCGCGGCCGAGACCGGAATGCCGCTTGCCGCTCTCAAGACGCTCGGCGACGAGGTCAACCGGCGTACCCGTTCGATGGGCGTGGCGCTGTTGCCGTGCACCGTGCCGGCGGCGGGACGGCCGAATTTCGCCCTGGCGGACAATGAAATGGAAATGGGCGTCGGCATCCATGGCGAGCCCGGCCGGCGTCGGGTGCCGCTGGCTGCTGCCGATGCGATTGCCGCCGAGCTGCTCGGCGCAATCCTGAAGGATCTTGCGCCGAGCAAGGGGAGTGAAGTGTTGCTTCTTGTCAACGGGTTCGGCGCGACGCCCCTGATCGAACTCTACCTGATGGTCAATAGTGCCAAGCGGATTCTGGACAGCGCAGGGATCAAGGCGACGCGTTTCCTGACGGGGTCCTATGTCACGTCCCTCGACATGGCCGGTGTCTCCATTACTGTTTCGGTGCTCGACGGCCAGGCAAGGACGCTATGGGATGCCCCAGTGCACACCGCAGCGCTGCGTTGGTGTATCTAATATCGGTCTCGCGGCTTAAATTAAAGATGGTCGGCGAACGTCCGCCGCTATCTCCGTACCCTGATGTGTACTGTCGGCACCTTTTGAGACAACGCGACCGACTTTGAAAACGTCTGCTTGTCGGGGCGGAACGGATGTCGTTGGCAGATGCTCGAACTGACGCCTCACCGGAACGGGCAAGCATTCGGCCGAATTTGCGTGCATCATCGCACAGCAAAAATGCGTATCTTTTCCTCAAGACCTTTGGATACGCAGGACCGAGATTGTTAAGATCGACTCCGAGCCTACAATGGTCCCTGAGGCAAGTTTAAGGAACGGTGGGCTGCGTTTCGGTGAGGGGTATCCAGCCAGTGTGGCTGCGTAGGAATAGTGGGCACCCATATACTGCGCGGACTGCAAGCGGCGCGGAGAGCGCCGCGGCCGGCGCCTCCCAGCGATTGGTTTGCTTCATGGCGACGATCATGCCGGCAATCTCGACGCCGACCTTCTGCAATAGACGCACGGAAGCGACCGCGGTCGCGCCGGTTGAGATCGCGTCATCGACCAGCGCCACCCGGCGGCCTTCGATCAGGGGCAGCAGGTTCGGGTCCAGCCGCAATTGCTTGCCGGCCTCGGGGCTGGTAATCGACGTTACCGGCACGGACAACGCGTCATCATACCAAAATTTGCGCGAATACCCGAGCGCGACAAAGCGCGACTGCCCGAGCCGTTCCGCCACCAGCGAGGCAAAGGCAAGGCCGAGAGTCGGCAGTCCGACTATGATCTGGGCATCGAGTGCGCGCGCCTGTGTGGCCATATGGTCTGCCAGCGCCGCAACAACGATGTTCGAGGCTTGATTGGCAATGAAGGAGGCGACGGCGCGATTGCCATCGGGCAATTGGCGCAGCGGCAGAACGAGGGTGCGGCCGCAGGGCAGACTTACAGGATAGCCGAAGCGATAAGGTGGCGTCGCCGAGAACCGAGCCGGAATGTCAGGCGTCAGGTCCTGCCAATAACCGGTTGTAGGCTCGGTGTGAGTGTCATTCGCGGTCATAGGGCTGCACCACATTGGTTTAGAGTCGCAGAGTTTTCGTAAGGCCCGCGGCGCATTCGCCAATCAACGTGCGGAAGCCTAATTGTGCCGATGGTCGAGTAGTCAGATGAGTCACTTTGGTGGCCAAGATCTGCCGCCCTCCGAAGGGACGCCAAGGACGTTGGCATCACCCAGTTCGTGGATCAAGATTAGCTAGAAGTCTGGAAAAAGCGCCGCAAGGCGCTCCCCGAGCCCGGTCTATCCGGCTATGGCCCGGCTCATCTTCGGCCTCGGTAGGCAGATCCAGTACAGAAGGCGCGGCGCGCTTGCTCGAAAGCTGGCGGGGTACCGGGATCACGCTTCCTGTTGCTTCAGACCGGTTTGGCCGGCGCTCGCTCACATGGCCGCTGAGCGTTGGATTACTCCCGACCAAGATGGTTTACGTGGTGAAGGTTCGATACCAGTTTCTCTCCCTCCGCCAGATTGGCCCAATGCCGGGTATTCTCCGGGCGAACTCGCGGGCAAATCATTTGAGCTCCGGCCTCCCGATCGGCAGAGCTGGCCTATTCTTCTCCAAAAGGCCCGTTATCTCCGAAGCTCTGGACTTCGTCCGTTCGGTACGGTTCTCGAAATTCGAACGTTTGGAGCTACTTAAAAACTTCAGCGGAAAGAGGTTCTGCCGCTTCTCTCGGATAACCGGATGACTGACGATGAATCGTATTGCGTGTTATCGCGTTTTGAATTTGTTGCAGCCCCAACCTCGATATCGATCACCGGGACTGACGCGATTGCAAGCGCTCCACCAAGAGCCTTCCCGTCCCGAGAATGTGTTGCTTCAGCAACGTGCATGCTGCGTCGACGTCGCCGGCGACGCACAAATCCAGAATCTGTCTGTGCTCTTTCTGCGACTGATCGAGGTGGTGCGTTTCCTGCCAGGTAAAACGCAAATAGCGCTCAAAGTTCAACCGCAGATTTGCGACCATCGCCAGTGTCCGGTCTTTGCGGGCAGGGGCGTAGAGCGCTTCGTGGAAACGCGCGTTTAGCGCGATAATCCGGTCGGTCGACTTCGCCTTATCGAGTTCGGCGAGGATACGTGTTGCTTTCTCCAGATCGGCTTTCGACATCTTCGGAATTGCCCATTCGAGGGCTTTCGCTTCGATCAGGCTTCGAAGTTCGGTCATCTCTTGAGCCTCCTCTGCCGTCAGGTGGGCGACGCTGACGCCACGACGGGGCTCGGCCTTCAAGAAGCCTTCGGTGGCTAATTGCCTGAACGCCTCCCGGACGATCATTTGGCTGACGCCAAAACGGGTGGCGATCGCGTCCTGCCGCAGGCGCTCCCCTCCCGGCAACGTCCCATGAAGGATTCCCTCACGTAGGGCATCGGTCACGACCGCCGACGCAGATCGGCTCTCGACGGCTTCGTCGGGCGCGGGGTTGAGCGACGATGATCGCAGCACGGTTTTTCTCTCTGCGTTGGGCGGACCGATTCTCCGGTGCCATTCCCGATCTTAAGGCCTCTTGCCGGACAGCACGACAGCGCCAGCCACCGTTCCACGGAATTCGCCGGCAAACCGGTTGACATATTAGCGATAATCGATTATCGCTAAATATGCAATCGTAGCAGCCGAGGAAATCATGCCGCTGAGCCTTTCTGATTTCGACGCCATCACCTTCGACGTTTACGGAACCCTGATCGATTGGGAGCCCGCCATTATCGACTTCCTGCGTCGCTGGGCTGATCGAAATACAATTTCATCGCCGCCGCAGGATTTGCTCATGGCATTCGATCGGGCGCGTGCGGAGATTCAGAAGGAGCGTCCCGCGCACCTTTATCCCGACGTGCTGCGCCGGTGCTTCGACCACATCTCTGCCGAGTTCGGTGTCGCGGCCGATCAGCGGGAGCGCGAGGCTTTTGCCGCCACGCCCCACCAATGGCCGGCCTATCCCGACAGTCACGCTGGCCTGAAGGCGCTGCAGGCGCATGCCCGGATCGGGGCCTTGAGTAACATCGACAATGCGTCGCTTGAAAGTTCGTGCCGCAAGCTCGACTTCCGCTTCGATGTCATCGTGACGGCTGAACGCGTCGGCGCCTACAAGCCGGACGTGCCGCACTTTCACACCGGCATCGCCGATCTCGCCGCACTCGGTATTCCTCGTGAACGTATTCTCCACGTCGGACAAAGCCTGCGGGCGGACATCACCCCCGCCAATCGCTTGGACTTGAAATGCGCGTGGATCAATCGTCCGGGCCGTCTGCTCGGCCTTTCCGGTGAGGGCGCCGCCGAAGCGAAACCGGACCTGACCGTTTCAAGTCTTCAGGAACTCGTCACCGCCATCACCGCGAACAATCGAGCGGTCGCCTGATCACGCCACAAACTTTCGGAGGCCAACATGCGCAAGATATTGTTGACGGCAGCGGGCCTGCTCGGTGCGAGCATTGCGACTGCCCAGGCGCAATCCAGCGACGCTATTCTCGATCGTATCAAGCAGAAAAAGCAGATCTCGATCGGCTATCGCGAAGCTTCGATTCCGTTCTCGTTCCTGAACGACGAACGCAAGCCCGTTGGATAACTTAAGGAACGGAGGCGATGATGAAGTGTCTGCGCGTTTACTCTACAGCGGACGGAGAGTCCCACTTCGGTGAGGTCGAAATCCCGACAACCTCTCGACAGGTTCACCCCGATGCCGCGGCATTCGAAGTGTCGGCGAAGTACGCGGCGTCAAACATCCGTTTCACGCGCATTCCGGCGGGTGCGCGACAGGTCGATTGGCATACAGTGCCGGAGCGCGTGCTGACAGTGAGGCTTGATGGATCGGCAGAATACCAGACAAGTGACGGAGATGAGAGGCGCGTACCGGCCGGTAGCTTCGTCTTGTTCGAGGACGTTGATGACAAGGGACGCAGAATCGCGACATTTGCCCGAAGAGCAAACAGTCATCTGGATCAGTCTGCCGCAAGGTCTCGACAACCATTGACGTCGAGTGGCAATGATCGCCGAACCGGTTTGGCCCGAGCCTATGACTGTTGATACGCCTCTCGGACGTGACGCTGAGGCATGTGAGGCGGCGGCGCGTGCGCTCGAGGTCGATCTCGCCTTTACAATATCTGCGTGGATCGCTTGGGGCGGGCAATCAAACTCGAAGCTGCTGATCGAGGGTTGCCGCAAAGCAGGGGCTGCCAGAATGAGCGCAGTGCGCCGGGCCGATGAGGTGATCGACACGGGCCACGAATTTGTAGGAACCGGGGTGGCACCCGAAAGCGAACAATTTGGAGCGCTCGGGGGAGATTGGCGTCTTCCCGACGAGGAGGGAGGCGGTTCGATCGCGACTTTGGTCTAGATAAACGGTGCACTCACACCCCTCTGATAGGGCACGGTCCTTTGAATGATAGGAGATCGTGCGAAAGGGGACGCCGGGGCTGGCTAGACGTCCCCCTTCATTTGGGCGGAGCAAGGGCTTGGACCGGCCTTACGACCGACCCGAAAGCGGTTGCACTGAGTACACGTTAAGACCTTTCCGTGGTTTTACGGAATTTATTTTTGGACAGCGGCGTTCTATAATCGGAACACCAGGGGGATTTGAGTACCTAACGCGTGTTTCTGTTGCCTGGACACATGACCGCAGGTGGGGCTGGCAAAACCGCTCCTGCGGTCTTTGCTTTTGGCGCGGGGCTTCGGTCCCACGCCCGTTCAGTTTTCGGTCCCACGCCCCTTTAGTTGGTGACAAACGCAAATTGGCCCTTCAGGACTCGGCTCGGAGCCCGTGGACTCATCCTTCACTCAGAAGAAACCGGGGCTTAAGTCCAGGCCATAGGACGCGAAGGCCAGGGACACCAGCAGGCGGGCGCCGCCAAAGATGGCGATAATTTTCAAGGCCTCAACGTCGACGTCGGTGCCGAAAGCGCGCGAGAGTCCTTGCGAGAGCAGCCATTTTGCTATCTCCGGTCACGGCCACGAAACGCGCCGGCCCGTTGATCGGTAGCTGACTCTCCCCCTCGACACTGTGAAGCGGGTCACCGAGAACGAGCTTGTGATGCAGTGGGTACGCCAGCGATCTTTGTCGCTCCCCAACTGCCGGGGAGGGCAGCTGGCAGTGGTAGAGTGAGGCCTCGTCGGATGCCAAAAAATGACCGCCGCAACCGACTGCGACGGGCCATAACGGTCTAGGGAGAAAACGCGAGAAGCGGGCACTCAAGAACGTAAACGCGTATTCCGAGCCGCTTCATATCCGAACCTGCCAACTGCTCGCAGACTTGTGGGACCTCAGCATTTCAGCTGAAGGGAAGGTGGCCATCGCCCCCGCTATGATCATCGTTACCCTTCTGGTCCTTGGTCTCTTTTGGTGTCGAAGAATTTGGCCGGGCCTAGGCAGCACGACATTTTTGCGCAAACTCAGGGATTGGTGATTAGCATCACAGACCAGAAAATCGCATCGGTTGACTTCTCATTGATATGCTTGAAAAATCTCGCGGCGTGCGGCCGCATGTTCAAACGCGAAGCTTGCATTATGGCTAGATCATACCTGTTGGATCCAGGATCGCTGCTCTATCGGCTGGTCCGTTGCGTTGCCCTGTCGGCCTTTCTGACCTTGATCATCGCGACCGACGCTCAGGCGGATAAGCGCGTCGCATTGGTCCTTGGGGTTTCAAGTTATCAAAATGTTCCCCGGCTGGCCAATCCCGACAGCGATGCCGTCGCGATAAGCGATATTTTCAAACAAGTGGGCTTCGACGTCGTCGAACTACGTCGTGATCTCGGTGTCGCCGAGATGCGGCGAGCGGTGCGCGAGTTTGCTGCGATCGCGGCCGATGCCGACATGGCGGTCGTCTATTATGCCGGTCATGGCATCGAGGTTGATGGCGTCAATTATCTGATCCCGGCGGATGCCAAGCTGCTGAGCGACTTCGACGTCGAAGACGAGGCCGTGCCGCTGGATCGCATCCTGCAGGCCATCAACCCGGCCAGGAGATTGCGTCTCGTCATTCTGGATGCTTGCCGCGATAATCCATTTTACAGGAAGATGAAACGCAGCACCGGAACGCGCTCGGTCGGCCGCGGCCTGGCAAGAGTCGAACCGACGACCGCCGATACCCTGATTGCATTCGCCGCAAAGGCAGGCGCGGTCGCCAGCGATGGCGACGGTGCACACAGCCCATTTGCAACCGCACTCCTAAATCACATCGTCACGCCGGGACTTGACCTTCGCTTGGCCTTTGGTCGCGTTCGCGACGAAGTCTTAAAAAGCACAGCCCGCCGGCAGGAGCCGTTTGTTTACGGTTCGTTGGGGGGGCAAATGGTCGCCCTGGTACCCCAGGTGGTCCCGCCCGTTGATCCGAACGCCGAGGCCCGCAGGGATTATGAACTTGCGGCGCAGATCGGCACCAAGGAAGCATGGAATTCCTTTCTTTCGGCACGCGGAAGCGGACCTTACGCAAATCTCGCACATACCGCTCTCGACAAGCTCGAGGCGGCCGAGAACGCCAGCGAAAAGGCTGACGCGATCAAACGCCAGGCGGAAGAGCAAGCCAAACAAAAAACGGAAGATTTGAGGAAACAGCTCGAAGAACAGGCCGCTCGCCAGACCGAGCAGGCCAAAAAGCAGATGTCGGAACAGACAAAGCGTGATCTCGAACAGGAGCGTCAACGCATCGCCGAACAGGCAAAGCGAGCGCTTGACGAAGCCAAGCGCCAACTTGCCGAGGCGCGAAAACAAGCCGCCGACGCCGTGGTTCAAGTCGATCGGGCGAAGAAGCAAGCTGCCGCGGACGCGCAGCAGCAAATCGAAGCGGTCAAGCGCGAGACGGCCCGACACGCCGAACAGGCCTCACAACAGGCGGCGAAGGGTGCAGCACTAGCGCCACAGGAAGCCTCGCCCCCTGCTCAAGTCCCGCCTGTGCCTAACATGGATACTGCCGACATCGCGCGTCTGCTCCAGGCCCATTTGAAGCGCGTCGGCTGTGATACCGGCGTCGCCGATGGCAACTGGAACGCCGGATCTCAAAAAGCTCTCGACGGCTTCAACAAATATGCCGGCACCAAACTGGATATCAAGGTGGCAAGTCTAGATGCGCTCGATGCCGTGCGTTCAAAGCCCGACCGCGTCTGTCCGCTGGTTTGCGGCAAGGGAGAAAAAGTAACCGGAGACCGCTGCAGTCAGATTGTCTGCGAAAGCAACTTTGCTCTTGACTCCGAAGGCATATGCCGCAGGCGACTGGATCCGCCTCAGAAACCAATAGCCGCTTCGCGGCATGAACGGAGGACAACCAAGCCTTCCACTTCCGGCGGCGGACGGGATTCGTGTTACGGCGATTGTGAAGGCGACTGATCCCGGGGCGCCGGCAGCGCGGGAGATTCCCTGCTGTTCACTGGGCTGATGTCTGGCCTATCTAAAAGCTCGGAACGACGAAAACATTTACGCTTAGATTCAGGAACGTTTTCTTCCCGCTGCCTTCCTCGAAATAGAGACGGGTCTCAAAATGATCACGCCCGACAAAGCCGGAGCTCGGTTGATATCTCGATGAGGTTTCGTTGATTGAGCCATACGTCCCGTTTTTGGGAGCCGCCGTAACCTCCTGGCCGGCGAACGGGCCCAGTGACTGGAAGTTGAATCCACAGGAGTGATCTTGCGTTACCTTCATCCGTATCGCAACACTGCACCCCTGGCAGATATTGATCCTGGGATGCCGGCAAGTGGTGTTGGCGTTCAACCCGTGCATGTTGCCATGGGTCATCATGCCCGGCTGCATCTTGCTGGCGACCGTTGCCTCAGGAAACAACAGCACTGTGGCCCCAACAAACGTCGATAGTGTTGACACGAGAAAATACTTCATCTTACCCCTCTTGAAACCCCGAAATCGAACTCATTACTCACAGTAGCTTTTGCCGTTGAAAGAAAAGCACTTCCCGCCCGTCGCAGGACTGGACAGACGAGCTGGCGCCGCTTCGTGTTGGGTTACCGCCCGTGCCTTCGGCGCGGGTTCAGGCCTCTTCTCACACGAGCCGCTTGAGTTCAGGAAGAAGCCGCTGCTGCAGCCGATCTGAATGCAGCGATCTCCGTCCGCACGCTGTCTCTTGCCGCAAACCAGCGGACAAACCCGGACCGTTTTGCTGCGGACGGCGTCGAGCGCATCCAAGCTGGCCAGCTTGACGTCAAACGTGGTTTGGGCGCTCTTGTTGTAGAGCTCGAGCGCTTTTCTCGAGCCGTCGTCCCATGTGCCAGTAGCTTCCCCCGGCGCACAGCCAACGCGTTTTAAGTGAGCCTGCAACAATCGCGTGATGTCGGGCTGATCCATCTGGAGCGGCGGCTGGGCCGAAGTTAGCGGAGCGGTTTGGGCAGGCGTCAGCGAAGCGAGCTTAGCCGCTTCCTCCTTGGCCAAGCGCTTGGCTTGTTCGACCTGGAGCTGAGCGTCGGCGATCGCCTGGCGCCGGGTTTCCTCGACCTGCTGTCGTGCGGTCTCCGCCTGCTGCTGGGCGAGCTCCACTTGGCGCCTGGCTTCGTCGAGCTCCTTCTTGGCCTGATCAGAAAGCTGACGCCGCGCGTCTTCGAGATCTTTTTGGGCCTGCTCCGATAATCGTTGTTTGACCTCCGCCGTCTGACGCGAAGTCTGCTCTTCAAGCCGCCTGCGAAATTCATTGGCCTTCTGGGCGACCTCCTCTTCGGCCTCGCGTCGCGTATCGTCGGCCTTGGCCCGGGTCTTCTGGGCCGCCGACAGCTTGTCGTTCTGCGCGCGAGCGAGCCTCGCATAATAGCCGCTGTTGTGACTCGCGATGAATGAATCCCAGGCATCCTTCGTGCCAACCTGGGCGGCGAGTTCATAGTCGATGCGGGCCTGCGCCTCCGGGTCAACCGGCTTCGCGACAGCCGGAACCAGCGCTGTCGTTTCACCACCGAGCGATCCGTAGACGAACGGTTCTTGACGGTTCGATGTGCTCTTCAGCACATCATCCCTGACACGGCCAAAGGCAAGCCGGAGATCTAGTCCGGGTTCGGCGATGTACTTGACCAGTGCCATCGCAAACGGGCTATTTTGGCCGTCACCATCGCTGGCGACGGCGCCGGCCTTGGCAGCGAAAGCGATCAACGTATCCGACATCGCAGGTTCGATCTCGCCCAGCCCGCGTCCGATCGAGCGGCTTGCGACGCTCCGTTTAATGGTCTTCGCGAACGGGTTGTCGCGACAGGCGTCCAGAATGATAAGCCTCAGTCGCTTGACAGAATCGAGCGCCCTGATCATTCGATCAAGCGAGACCGTTTCATCCTCGACGTCAAAATCACTCAACAGCCTCGCATCCGCCGGGATCAGGTAGTTGGCACCGTCAACCTCGATGCCATGCCCGGCGTAGTAAACGACCGCAATATCGGCGTCTCGGGACGTTTCGGAGAACTCGCGAACGGTGCGGCGAAAATCGGAAATGCCGAGATCGCGCTCGCTATTTACCACATCGAAGCCTGCGGTTTTGAACAAAGCGGACATCGCGTCAGCGTCGCGTGCCGGATTGGTCAACTGCGGGACTTGCTGGTATTTTGAAATGCCGATGACAAGGGCGACACGCTTATCCGCCAATGCCGGAGCAGCGGATATGCAGATCAAAAATCCAAAAAAAAACAGCAGTGCGGACCGCACAAAAGGCCCCTGTCATCCGAATATCGAAATCATAACAAAGGCAGCGATAGCTCGCAATGGCAGGGCTTCTACTCGAGAACAGCGACGGCGTCGCCCGCAGCCTGCATGAGCCAACGGGTCGCGCGATTGCACTGCGAAGCCGAGTTACGTCACCGTTGGAGTCGATGGTGTTACGATGACCAAGCCCTAACGAACTTTGCCAGACTGGACTTTCTCCTGCATGTGACAATAAGGCCCCCGGCGCGGGCAGCGCGCTGGGCGTCTCTTAGGAACGGTCGCATTCGGGGAGCCAAGGCGCTCGGATTGGAGTTTCCAGAATGTCCGCTCATGCGCAGTTTTCCGGATGCCGGCATGCGAAGACCACACCCACGCTGGGCAGCCGACGTTCGAAAACTTGCACAAATCCGGACCTTACCATATTGCCGGTGCGCAGATCGATGCCGCCGCCGACCGAGTTGCGCCGCGCTGACCATGCGTCCCGTCATCTCGCCCTTGGCGACTGCGTCGACTAGGTCCGCCTCACGACGCGCATCCTGTAGCTTGCGCTCGGCCGCGGCGCTCTCGCGCGATCGCCTTCGAGAGCCGCGCCCATTCCTCGGCAAAGCCCCGGCGGGCGGCCTCAATCACCGCGGGGTTTCTTGAGGTCCTCGCGCAGGCCACCGAGCATCGTGTCCTCGATCAGCTCAAGCCGGCATTGGCGGTTATTCGTGCAATCTCCCGACTCGATCGAGCGGGAGCGCCGCGGAATTTCAGGCGCCTCAAGCAAGGTCCGAGTACGCCAAATCCGATTTCTAAAGGTGGGGCGGTAAGGGGACTTTGGCTCGATTTCCGCAGAAAAAAGCAGGGCGCGGCTGGCATCACCACAGCCGCGCCCTACGTCGCCGGTCGATGGGGCAGGGGGATTGACCGGCTGCCATAATGACGCTCAAGGCCAAAAGTCGTTCCTTTTGGCGCAAAATATTTTTCACACGGTTAGTTGATCGGCCCGTCCCAGAACCGCCCTGCCGCGACCAACGTTAAGTCACCGATCGCCAAGGAATCGCCCAGAGTTTGTCAAGCGGCGGGGGGATGAGTGTCATGTCAACCACGCGTAATGCCATTTGGAGCGCCATCGCCGTTTCGGCGACCTTTGGCGCCGTGCAGCTTGCCTTCGGCCACGATCTTACCAGCGGCCTGAGGCGTTTTTCCGGGACTTCCGAGCAAGGCGTCAATCGCGCCGCCAAAGCCGACCGGCAGGGCGGCCTTGAACGCGGCCTTTCCGCTTCATCGGCCCCGACCAGGACGATCTCCTTCAAGGTCGACCGGCTCGCCGACACTTCGGTGCTGGTCCGCATCCCGCGCCCGCAGGAGGCCAACAGCACGGCGCCCGCGCCGGTCGTGATCAAGACCGAAGACCAGAAGGCGAAAGTCGCCTGCGAGCCCGTGGTCAGCGTGCTGACCGACATCGCCAAGCGGCTGCCGCCAGGACGTTGCATAACTTAAAGGCGCTGCGTGACCTGAGACGCTGCGTCATCTGATTTTGGACCGATTGATTTAGCTTTGTGAATTATTCAGCCGGTTCGCCCGGCGCTTCATCCCCAGCCTGGCCCCGACTGGCCATAATGCCCAGCGCCAGACCGGCCACCGCTAGAATCGGGACCAGCCGCTTGATGCCGATCGCGCGCACGAGCTGCAGCCCGCTCGCCAGCAGCATGGGGTCGGACAACAGGCTGTGCGCCGTCGACTGGGCCGCGGCCTTGGCCCTCAGCGCGGCGCGGGCCTCGATCTGGCGCTTACGGACCATGTAGCTGCCCGCGGCGATCAAGGTGACGACAAAGAAAAGACCGGCGCCGGCGAGGCACGCCTGCACCAGCCCATATCTGTCGAGCACCACGACGAACGCCGCGGCGCAGAGAAACGCGGTCGTCATGAACAGGGCGAAGGCCGCGATCGCAGCAAGCGATGTCTGCCGCACCGCGATGCCGGTCGAAACCTTGAAGTCGTCGATCATGCGTTGAAACATCGCAACAGCCCCCGTCCATGACGCCAAATTTGTCCGCGCTAGCAGGTTACCGGCGCCAGATCGCGCCGATGACGAAGCCGAGGCCGAGCGCGATGCCCACCGTCGCGAGCGGACGCTGCGCGATGACGTCTTCGAGCGATTCCTCGATCGAATAGGCGGCATCCTGTGCCGCGCCGTACATCGCGCCGCCGCGCTCGGAAGCGTCGTCGAGCGCTGAATCCATATTGGCGCGAGCTTGCTTGTAGCCGCTGCGCGCCTGCTTCCTGGCCGTGCCGGCAAAGGCGTTGAGCGCGTCGGTGATCTGGTCGGTGAGGGCTGCGATATCGTTTTTCACGGCTGTTACATCCTTTTCCAGGCGTTCATAGGTCGCTTCGTCGGTCAGATTCTTCATCTGGGCTTCGCCATTGGTGATTGACATCGAAAGCTCCTCAAAACGCTGCCATTCGTGGGCTGGCAACGCCCACTTGTGCCGGAAGTTCCAGTGCTTGAACCGCTTCAATCCGCCGGAAGTTGCGGCGAAGTGACCGGCATCAGATGCTCTTTGAGAATGAGGGCGACGATCAGGATCGGCGACGACAGAAAGCCGCCCATCGGGCCCCACAGCCAGGTCCAGAACGCCAGCCCGAGAAACACCGCCAGCGCGTTGAGCGCGAGCCGCCGGCCGATGATGGTCGGGGTGATGAAATGGCCTTCCATGAAGGCAATTCCGACAAACGCCATCGGGGCCATCACCGCCGCGCCGATGGTCGGCAACGCGATGATGCCGACGATGACGAGGATCACGAACATCGCGACCGGGCCGATGATCGGGATGAAGTTCAAGGTCGCCGCCAGCGCGCCGAGCCCGGCCGGGTTGGGCATATGGGTGGCCGCGCACACGATGCCGGTCGCGATGCCGACGCCGGCATTGATCATCGTCACGGTCAAGAGGTAGTTGCCGAGATGGATCTCGATCTCGTTGAGAATGCGCAGGGTTCGCAGCCGCGCCTCATGATCGGCGAAGGTCATGATCAGCGCGCGGCGCAGATCCTTCCAGCTTGCGATGAACAGCAGCAGGGTCGCGAAGAACAAAAGAAACTCGGTGAAGGTCGGTGAAAGAAATTCGACCGTTGGCTGCACCCAGTCGAACTTGGGAATTTGAATCGAAGTCAGCGTGTCGGACGCGCCCACCATGATCTGCAAGTCCTGCCAGAGCGCGATCGGACGGTCGAAAATGTGCAACTTGTCCTTCAGGCGGGAGGCGAGCTCCGGCAGGTGCGAGCTCCAATCCATCAAGGGCGAGGAGATCAGGCCGATCATAAGGGCGGCGCCCGCGCCCACGGTGGCGACGATCAGGACCGCGCCGAACGCGCGGGGGATGCGATGCCGCTCCAGGAAATTGGCGAGCGGCGACAGCATGGTGCCGACCACGAACGCCATCACCACGGGCAGAAAGAACGCTTTCGCGGCCCACAGCACCGCGACGACACAGATGACGAGCAGCGCGACCAGCGCGAAGGCGACGACTTCGGCCCGGCGGATCACCGGCGGCGATTCGGCTTTGGCTTCCGGGACCGGGGCGCCTGCTTGCGCGTTGGGGAGGAGACGTTCACTCGGCACCGCGCGCACCATTGGTTCTCCCCGCGCAATGGCTCCCTGCCTCGCGCAGGGACGAGGTCACGCCTTGCGAACCGAACTCTGGCAACTCAACCGGCCGCGCAGGCGAAAGTTCCATCGCAGCAACGTGAGCGGAGTTGATCTTGACAGTTTCGCCGAAAGCTGCCGCCGGCGGGAACTGTGCACGCCCCGTGCGCGTTGCAACTGCAGAGAAATTCTTCTGATGCACATCAGGCAGGGGCAGACCATGATCCAGCACATTTCCAAAGGTTGCAGGCCGTCACTGCGCGCCGTCGCCTTCGCCGGCATCATGCTGCTCGCCCCTGTCGCGTTCTGCGGCGCCGCCAACGCCCAGGCGCTCGGTTATGCGGCGGCCGATCCGGGCGCGTTTCCCCGGAATGACGCGGTGCTTCCCGGTGCGGATGAAAGCGTCGTGCCGGAGCGGCTGCGCCGGGCGATCGTCGCTTACGACGGCGGCGAGGCGGCCGGCACCATGGTGATCGATACCGACAATACCGTGCTGTATTACGTGCTCGGCGGCGGCCGCGCGATCCGCTACGGCGTCGGCGTCGGCCGCGAAGGGTTTACCTGGTCAGGTACGCAGACGGTGACGCGCAAGGCGGAATGGCCGGATTGGCATCCGCCGGTCGAGATGATCGCGCGCCAGCCCTATCTGCCGCGCTTCATGGCCGGCGGCCCCGGCAATCCGCTCGGCGCGCGCGCGATGTATCTCGGCGCCAGCGAATACCGCATTCACGGCACCAACGATCCCTCGACCATCGGCAAGTTCGTCTCCTCGGGCTGCATTCGCCTGACCAATGAGGACGTCAGCGATCTCTTCAGCCGCGTCAATGTCGGCACCAAGGTCGTGGTGCTGCCGAAACATGCGCCGCTGCAGGCGCGCGGCGTGATCAGCGCGCGGCCGGCTCAGGCGCAGGCGCGTCCGGTGGTAACGCAAGTGCGTCCCGTGGCAACGCAAGGGCGTCCCGTGGTGACCACGCGGCCCTCGGGCCGTCAGGCCATGAACCTTTCGACTTCGACGATCAACTGAGCTCGCAAGCAACAATGTCCAGTCAAGCAAGCAAGCGTATCGTAATGGGCATCGCGCTGGCGCTGGGGGCATCATGCCTGCCGGCGGCGGCGCAAGCCCAGGACTTCTTCTCCAACCTGTTCGGTGGCTTCGAGGCACGGCCCCGCGCTCCGCAACAGATGGTCCCGTTTGGCAACGACGACGCGCGTCCTAGCCCGGCGCCGCGTGCCCGGGCGAGTTCTGGCGGCGGACAGGCCTGGTGCGTCCGGACCTGCGACGGTCGTTATTTCCCGATCGCGGGCCCCGACAATCAGAGCAAGACGAATTCCTGCAACAGCTTCTGCCCGGCGAGCGAGACCAAGTTGGTTTATGGTACCGAGATCGACAACGCCGCGACCGAGGCCGGCAAGCCCTATTCCGAACTGCCGAACGCGTTTCGCTACCGCAAGGAAATCGTCGCGGGCTGCACCTGCAACGGCAAGGATCCGGTCGGGCTCGCGGCGATCAATATCGAAAACGATCCGACCTTGCGCAAGGGTGACATCGTCGCGGGCGCCAACGGTTTGGTGGTGGCGGGCCACGGCGCCGACAAGCGCGCCTCGATGAATTTCTCGCCCGCGTCGGAAGCGGTGCAGTCGCGCTACCGCCGTGTGCCTGTCGTGGCCTCGGAGTAGACGAGCCGTTCCGGTGCCGCTATCGTTTGGCTTTGATCGAGGAGGCTCAAGAGGAGGCTCATAATGCGTAAAAGCACTCTTTTCGCGGCTCTGATGATGCTGTCGTCACCCGCGCTCGCGCAACAGCAGGGGCCGGCGGTCGATCCGACGGCGCCGCCCCCCGCGGCCGCGGCGCCTCCATCCAGCGGCGTGTCGACCGTGGGCGTGGCGCCTCCGGTCGGCAGCCCGCAGAATCCCGGGACGGATGTCGGCTTGGACAAGGTCGGGGATGACGGCGTTTCGACCAAGACCGTGAAGGCCGTCCCCTGCAGCACGGCGGCGAGAGAGACAGACGGCAGCACCACCTGTGTCGGAATCCCGGACCGAGACGCGACGCGGCCGCGCCGATAATCGAAACGCGCTCGCAGGCGCGGTACTGTGAGCGGGCTCGGGTTTGACGAAGACTGCTAAGCCGCTCGAATCTTGCCTAGGAATTCCGTGACCTGGTTGCCGAGATGCTGGCTCTGGTTCTCCAGCGTCTGCGAGGCGTCCTTGACGTGCTCGGCGGCGGCTGCCGCCGCATCGGCGTCGGTCTTGACGCCGGTGATGTTGTCCGAGACGTTTTTGGTGCCCTGCGCCGCGTATTGCGTCGAGCGCGTGATCTCCTGCGTGGCGGCACCCTGCTGCTGTACGGCGGCGGCGATCGCGGTTGCGACCTCGTTGACCTCGCCGATGATGCCGCCGATGCCCTTGATGGCGTCGATGGCCTCGCCCGCCACCTTCTGGATGTCCGAAATCTGTTCGGAGATTTCTTCGGTCGCTTTGGCGGTCTGGCTCGCCAGCGATTTCACCTCGGAGGCGACGACGGCAAAGCCGCGTCCGGCCTCGCCCGCGCGGGCGGCTTCGATGGTGGCGTTCAGCGCCAGCAGATTGGTCTGGGCGGCGATGGTGTTGATCAGGCCGACCACTTCGCCGATCCGGCTTGCGGATTTGGCGAGGCCCTGCACCGTGCCGTCGGTCTCGCGCGCCTGGTTCACTGCGCGGCTGGCGATGCCGGCGGCATGCGAGGCCTGCTGGCTGATATCGTTGATCGAGGCGCTCAGTTCCTCGGCGGCGGAGGCCACGCTTTCGACGCTCATCGAGGCGTCGCCGGACGCCTTCTGGGCGACCTCGACCCGCTCATTGGTCTGGCGGGACACGCTCGACAGGCCGGTGGAAGTCTTGCGCATCTGGCCCGACGCGTCGCCGAGCTGTTGAAGCGTCTGGCGCACGCTGGTTTCGAACTCGGCGACGTAGCTGTCGACCGCCTTCTGCCGCGCCACGGCGCCGGCATTGCGATCGCGCTCCTGGGCTTCGATCTTGAGCTTGTCTCCGGCCTGGTGCTTGAAGGTTTCCAGCGCACCGGCCAGCGCGCCGATCTCGTCCTGGCGTGCGACATAACCGGTCTCGACGGCGAGATCGCCGCCGGCCACCTTCAGCATCGCGTCCCGGATCGTATGCAGCGGCCGGATGACGCGGCGGCCGACCATGGTCATGGCGCCGAACGTCAACGCGATCGCGGCGACCAGCAGTCCCAGTTGCAGCACCAGCGAGTGAAACGCGGCGGAGGACTGGCCGGCGCTGTGCTCCTTGGCGGCATCGAGTGCGGCTTCGGCCACGTTGACGGCGGCGGCAAGACGTCCAACGGTAAGCGGAGTCCACTGGTTTGCGACCATCTCCGGTTTTTCACCGCCGGCCAGCGCCGCGACCAGACGATCGCGGAGCGCCAGATATTGCGGTTCAAAATAGGCGGTCTTGGTCGTGGCCATCGCGGCGGACAGCGCCGAGGGCAATTGCATTCCGCCGGTGGCCAGTTCGAGCGCCTTCCAGGCGATCTCGCTACCTCCGACGAATTTGATGTAATTCTGGCGCGCCTCCGGTGAGACTTGTCCGGCGGCAAGGCCAGTTGCCACCACAAGCGACGCCTCGCCAGCGGTGTTGCGCAACAGCCACGCGGTCTGCTTGATCGCCAATAACTGATCGATCGTGGCGTCCTGATGATTGACCGTGGCGGCAAGGATTCCCGACAGCTTGTCGAGTGTATCGAGCAGCGACTGTGTCGTGTCCATGAATTCCTTCACCAGCGCCAGACGGCGCGAAGCCTTCTGCTTGCTGATTTCGCTCCAGGACTCCTTGTGCTGTTCGATCAGTTTCCGGTATAGCCGATCAAGTTCGGGCACCAACGTCTTTTGCTCCGCGAATTCGATCTTCGTCAGCAGATCGAGGCCTTTGGCCAGGGCGGGCTCTTCTGAATCGCGCAGATTGCGTAAGTATTTTTCGATATCGGGATCGATCGCCTGATCGGAATTCATCTGGCGGCTGGTGGTGGAGCGATCGGTACGCAGATTGTGCATCGCCTTGAACAGGTTCGCCGAGGCGTCGGCGACCACCAAGATGCGGGTCGCCGTCTGCAGGCGTTGCCAGGACTCCCAGGCGCTCAGCGAAACCCCGGCAATGATGATGAGCGCAGTGGTCAGGATCACGGCCTTGAGCAGCGCCGATACGGTCAGGCGGTTCAACATGCTGGCTCCGAGTAGAACATCGGCCATCCGGCCCGAGGAAAGTATCTATGCGCTGTCTTCAGACGAAGGGCATGAGGGATCAGGCCGCTCGAATCTTGCCTAGGAATTCCGTGACTTGGTTGCCGAGATGCTGGCTCTGGTTCTCCAGCGTCTGCGAGGCGTCCTTGACGTGCTCGGCGGCGGCTGCCGCCGCATCGGCGTCGGTCTTGACGCCGGTGATGTTGTCCGAGACGTTTTTGGTGCCCTGCGCCGCGTATTGCGTCGAGCGCGTGATCTCCTGCGTGGCGGCACCCTGCTGCTGTACGGCGGCGGCGATCGCGGTTGCGACCTCGTTGACCTCGCCGATGATGCCGCCGATGCCCTTGATGGCGTCGATGGCCTCGCCCGCCACCTTCTGGATGTCCGAAATCTGTTCGGAGATTTCTTCGGTCGCTTTGGCGGTCTGGCTCGCCAGCGATTTCACCTCGGAGGCGACGACGGCAAAGCCGCGTCCGGCCTCGCCCGCGCGGGCGGCTTCGATGGTGGCGTTCAGCGCCAGCAGATTGGTCTGGGCGGCGATGGTGTTGATCAGGCCGACCACTTCGCCGATCCGGCTTGCGGATTTGGCGAGGCCCTGCACCGTGCCGTCGGTCTCGCGCGCCTGGTTCACTGCGCGGCTGGCGATGCCGGCGGCATGCGAGGCCTGCTGGCTGATATCGTTGATCGAGGCGCTCAGTTCCTCGGCGGCGGAGGCCACGCTTTCGACGCTCATCGAGGCGTCGCCGGACGCCTTCTGGGCGACCTCGACCCGCTCATTGGTCTGGCGGGACACGCTCGACAGGCCGGTGGAAGTCTTGCGCATCTGGCCCGACGCGTCGCCGAGCTGTTGAAGCGTCTGGCGCACGCTGGTTTCGAACTCGGCGACGTAGCTGTCGACCGCCTTCTGCCGCGCCACGGCGCCGGCATTGCGATCGCGCTCCTGGGCTTCGATCTTGAGCTTGTCTCCGGCCTGGTGCTTGAAGGTTTCCAGCGCACCGGCCAGCGCGCCGATCTCGTCCTGGCGTGCGACATAACCGGTCTCGACGGCGAGATCGCCGCCGGCCACCTTCAGCATCGCGTCCCGGATCGTATGCAGCGGCCGGATGACGCGGCGGCCGACCATGGTCATGGCGCCGAACGTCAACGCGAT
>Ga0137412_10001287_pt1 | contig 19286 bp, 12 predicted proteins | sample CZODoug2_1_16fun_FD_122160 | JGI IMG/M metagenome (GOLD analysis project Ga0137412, IMG submission 122160) | Vadose zone soil fungal communities from Angelo Coast Range Reserve, California, USA - CZODoug2_1_16fungal (Hybrid Assembly) | ecosystem: Environmental > Terrestrial > Soil > Vadose zone...
AATACGCGCTGGGCGATCTGAAAGCGGATGACAGTCCCTCAGTGAAATAAGTGAAAGAGATGTCGCGCCCTGCCAAAGTGAAACGGAAGCCGCCCCATTCGTTTGTCCTGGAGGCGTTGGTGACCCTCAACCCCGAGGTGCGCCGGATGTTCTCCGGCTTCGCCGTGTATGTGGGCGACCGGATCGTCTTCATGCTACGAGATCACGCCAAGTCTGCAAGAGACAATGGCGTCTGGCTCGTTCTTTCGGAAGGCACCGATCCGGCGGACCCGGGGCTTCGCCGGGAGTTTCCCTCTCTCCGTCGCATTGAACTACTCGGAAATAAAATAGGCCATTGGCTCGTCATCCCCAGTGACAGTACCAATTTTGAGATGGAGTCCCTGCACGCGTGCGACCTGCTGTTGCGCCACGATGCGCGGTTGGGCCGGATTCCCGAATCGAGACGCCGCCGGTAGTGTCACCCTCGAGTGGGCCATAGTCTGTCCGGCTGCTTTGTAGCTACGGCAAACGAGCACGACCGTGGCTGCAGGGAACCAACCGATCTGCTCATAGAATGCCCGGTGCGAGCGTTGGGTGAGCTTTCGCCCATGCGAGGTACTCCTGCACGGTGTAGAAAGTTCGATAGTTCACCAGGCGCTCGCCGTCCTCGACGGGAGCCGTCCAGTCGAGGGTCCAGGAATCCCCGGCACGAGCCATGGAATCGAGCAACTGCCTGTCCAGGGCCTGTAGTTCGGTGGCGTGACCTGCATCGTCCACCAGGTTGTGCAACTCATCGGGATCCTTCTGCAGGTCGTAGAGAAGCCATGGGCCGGCCTCCCATCTTGCGTACAGGAAGCGATCTGTTCTGATTCCACGCCATGCCCGTTCGGTGCCGTCTCCGCGGTACGGACCGAAAATCTGGAACAAGACCTCGCCTGGTCCTGGTTGCGCTTTCCCTGTGGCCACGGGGGCCAGGTTCGTTCCTTGCATCTCTGACGGAATCGTAAGACCGCAAAGAGAGAGCAGAGTAGGGGCAAAATCTACGTGCGAGAACAGGGCCTCGCTCTTGCTGCCTGGAGACACGACCCCTGGATAGCGAAGGATACCGGGAACACGGATCGATTCTTCCCACGGCTTCCGTTTCAGGATTTTGCCTTGCGCGCCGAGCATGTTCCCGTGATCTGAAGAGAAGAGAACGATGGTGTTGTCATCAAGGTGTAATTCGCGAAGCGTCTGCAGGAGCCTGCCCACCTGGTCGTCGACGGCGGAGATGGCCGCCAGATATCCGGCCATCTCCTTGCGTCCGGCGCCGGGTACCCCGGCAATCCAGTTGGCGCCCATGGTCAGCTTTTCCGGATCATACATGGACATGTAGTTCTCGGGAGCCAGATAGGGATCGTGCGGCGCTCCCGGCGCAAGCATCAGGAAGAATGGGCGGTGCTGTGTCTCATGGAGGAACTCGACAGCGAGGTCAGTCCAGAATTCCGGTTCATACTTCTCGCTGACGATGGGGACGTTTTCATCACGGAAATACCAATTGTAAAAATAGTTGTGGTTACATTCATGGGCGGCCCAGTACTGGAATCCGTGACGCCGGGGCCGGGCGGTACAAAGCCGGGGAGGCGCGGCCCCCCGTCCAGATGCCACTTGCCGATAAAGCCTGTGCGGTAGCCCGAGCGGCCGTAGAGGTCGGCCAGGGTGGTGACGTTCTCTTTCAAGCGAAGGTCGTTGGCCAGCATTCCGTTGCGGCTGGTATAGGTCCCGGTGAGGATGGTGGCTCGAGCCGGGCAGCAGACGGGCGTGTTGGCGAAGGTCTGGCGGAACAGCATGCCTTCCGATGCCAGCTGGTCGATGTGGGGCGTGTGCACGTCGGGATTGCCCATGCAGCCAAGAGCCTGGCCTCTCCACTCATCGGGCATGATGAAGAGAACGTTTGGCGGGCGCTGCGCACGTTCCTTCGCTTGCAGCGATTGGTTGCGCAAGCCCATAGCTGCGACGGTGGCGGCGGCCGCCTGAATAAAGGTGCGTCGATGCATAGTTCTCCCGTGACCTCAGGAAACAGCATACTTTGCGGCGGTTTTCTCATTCAGCTTGATACCGAGCCCAGGCCGCGCGGAAAGTGTGAGAGCGCCGGCCGTAATCTGCTCTGGGGGATCGATCAGTTCAGCGCGCCAGGGGACCTCGCCGTACGAGAATTCCAGGATGTTGAAGTTGGGGATGGTGGCAATGACGTGGGCAGCGGTAATGTTGCCAATCGGGCTTGCCGGGCCGTGGGGCGATGCGATCAGCCCGGCGCCTTCGGCGAGAGCTGCAATCTTCTTCATCTCCAGCATGCCTCCGCAGACCTTCACGTCGGGCATGACGATGTCGACGGCCTCGGCCTTGATATATGGATAGAAGCCGGCTACGCCCCGTATCGATTCCCCACCGGCGGTGGGCATCGTTGCAGTTTGATTGATGGCTGCCAGATCTTCGACCGGTGTGGCGGGAGTCACCTCCTCCAGCCAGAAAAGGTGTAAGGGCTCGAAGCGGCGCGCGAGTTCGAGTCCGTCTTCGCGATTGAAATGGCTATGCGCGTCGATCAGCAGGTCGCGTTGCGAACCGATCGTCTGGCGTACCGCCTGTGCGCAATCGATGCCTCGTTGGGTATCGCGTTCGATTTGCTTACGGTCAGTGGAGCCGCGTGGCATCTCGTCAAAGGGCGCAAGCTTGACGGCGTCGAACCCGGCAGCCATGGCCTTTTCGGCCATGTGAGCAAAGCCATCTGGCGTGCGCTCTTCGGTGGAGCGATTGATGTTGGCGTAAAGGCGAATGCGCTGCTGAATGCGCCCACCGAATAAATCATAGGCCGGGACAGAAAGCGCCTGCCCCTGCAGGTCGAACAAACACTGATCCAGTGCGCTTGCGGCGACGGCCGCCGGGACACCATATTGTACGATGACAGGAGCGGTTGCTTTCCGCAGCCATTCGACATCGAAGATACTCCGGCCTTTCAGGAGGTCTGCGAATTGTTTGAGGTAGACGAGCGTTTGATCGTCTTTACCACTTTGCGACGCATCGCCCAGCCCCGTGATGCCTCCGCTGGTTCGCAGCCGCGCAATGGTCCAGTTGCCGCGGTGGTTTACCTTAACGCGAAATACTTCTAATCCGTCCACAGTCAGCCTGGGTAAATCTTCCTGTGGGCGAGCGAAGGCGCCAGAGGCCAGCGCGATCGGACTCATCGCTAATGTCTGCAAAAATGATCTGCGATTCATGAATCAGCCGCCCAGCGCCGGCAACAGATTGGCGCTACCCATAACGAAAATGATGCCGACCACGACACTATAAGTAGCGGTCGCCCCGATCACCCATTGCAGCAGACGGGGCCTGTTGGCGCTGATGCCGAGAACACCCACGATCGATGCTGTCATGAGGAGGTTCATGGTGATCAAGCCGACAAGGAAGACAGCCAAGCCCATCAGCCCCAGTGAAGCTCCTCCAAGATTGGCTGCGAGCAGAAAGATGAGAAGTTGACTCGGTGTCTCAGCTCCAAGTCCATGGATGACTCCGATAAGAAAGACAATGACGGGATTGTAGGGCTCCTGCTCCTGTTTCGGCAGGCAGTCGGGGCCGCGACCGAAAAAACGCTGCGCCTTCCACTGGATCCATCGGACGCCATGGATCACAAGAGCCGCCCTGGAGGGTGGCAGGATATTGTCCTTGCTCCGCAACAGGCTCCCCAGAACATAGATGCCCAGCAGGATCAACGTCGCGCCCACTGCACGCTCTGCCCAGCGATCGATTTGCCGCGGCAGCGCATGCTGGAAGAGAATGACCGCGCCTCCCAGGGCGCCCAGGGTCACGGCGTGGCCAAGAATGTAGACAAAGCCCATCCGCATCGCAGCTTTGCTTGAGGGCTCCATACTGGTGATGTCTGAGATGGCGGCGATGTGGTCGTAGTCGAATCCGTGACGGAAACCGAGGATACCGGCCGAGACAAACGCGAGGTCGAGGGTGCTCAACGACATCCTTGCTGATCCTTCCGGTGTGCTCTCCTGAGCCTAGTCATCGGTCACCGCCGTTCCATAGGGAATGAGGGTTTTGGTGAGATCGGTTCCCGAGATGCCGACAACCTTCCAGCGGGAACCGAACTTGCGCAGGTGATAGGTCTGCACTTCATTGCGGTTGGTATAAATGTACTCGACGCGAAGCCGCGCTTCCGCATCGCTCGGCTGATCGGTAACCGAAAGTGCGACACTTTGAAAGGATGCGCTCTGGCCTGTGAGATAGGTGGAGAATTGCCTCTTGCCGCTTTCCCGGATCACCTGTTGTATTTGCTGCTGCAGAGGGCCGGAAAAAGTATTGACGTATACCGTCGTGTTGCCCGAGCGGGCCGCGTCCAACATCCCGTAGACCGCATCTTCCGGCGTCGCAGGAGTGGGCCGCGAACGAGAGAGGATATTGGTTACCTCAACGGGTAGCTTCCACCCGTGAGTGCGCAGAAAGATAAGTCCCAGCAGGAATACGAGGAGGATTCCCGTCAGTATGGCGGGCCTCTTGAGGAAGCTCATCGCTGTGGTACCCCATCTGTGCCTGACCCTGTTCCTGGCAAGGCGGAGTTATCCTGCTTACCGATCACGCTCAGATCGAGGTTGCTGTTGGCATCCACGACCAGTTTCTTCAATTTCGGCAGCACCAGTTCCATTACTTCGAGGTACACACGGGTGCTGGTGACCTGCGGGCTCTTCCTATATTCCGCGGCTACGGCATTGAAATGGGAAGCGTCGCCCTCGGCGCGACTGATCTTGCCATTGGCGTACGAATGAGCCTGGTCGAGCAGTTGGTCAGCCTGGCCGCGAGCGCGGGGAACCAGGTCATTGGCATAGCCGTCAGCCTCGTTCACGATACGAAAGGCGTCGGAACGTGCTCCAGCTACGCTACGAAAGGCCTCGGCAGTTTCCGGCGGCGGCGATACGCTTTCGATGTTGATGCTGGCCAGAAGCGCTCCCGCGCGGTAGCTATCGACGACGGTCTGCGCGGACCGGAGCACGTCGTCTTGGATGGCTAGCTTTTGCGTGGTAAGAATGTCGTCCACCCTGGTGTGAGCGGCCCGGCGCACCAGCTCGGATTCAACTGCCAGGCCCACGATCTGGTCTGGACTTTGCGCGGCAAACAAAAAATCGCGTGGGTTGCTGACGGAGTATTGCGCCACCACGCGAATCTTCAGCAGATTTTGATCTCCGCTGAAGAACTCGGAGCTGCTTGCCTGGCGCCCAAGCACCGTGTCGGGGATTTCTCCACCCACCACCCTGCGGCGCAACTCACGGACTTTGAGCTTATAGACTTTGTCGATGGGCCACGGCAACGCATAGTGGATCCCGGGGAAGACACGCGGCTCGACAACCCGGCCCCATTGCGTAACCAGCCCCTGCTGGTCGGTCGGCACAATATAGATGCCCGAGAGCAGCCACAATGCCAATACGTACCAGGCGATGTGGCGGAAACGACGGCTCTTCGATGGAGGGGCCGGGTCGACCGGTGTTGCCGTGGGCACTGGAGGCGTGATGAGGACGCTCATTTCGCGGCTCCCTGTCCTTTGGTGAGTATCTTCAACAGGTCAGAGTCTGAGCTGAGAATGATGGTGGTCTTGTCGTCGAGGATCTTCTTGTACGACTCGAGCGTCCGGGTCAGCTTGTAGAACTGCGGGTTTTTAGAGTACGCGTCGCCATAGATGCGAGTGGCTTCCGCATCGCCCTTGCCGCGTATGGTTTCCGCCTCCTTGTAAGCGGTAGAGAGAATCTCTTCTTTCTGACGATCAGCATTGGCGCGGATGGCAAGCGCCTGCTCTTCGCCCTCGGCGCGGTATTGCATCGCGATACGGCCGCGTTCTGCGCGCATGCGGGCGAAAACGTTTTGTTTATTCTGTTCGGGTAGATTGAGACGTTTGATGCGGACATCTTCGATACTCAGCCCGTATTGCTGCAGGGCAGCACGATCGCTGCCGGCCGTGATGGCGTCGAGGATCGCGGTGCTCTGCAGCTTTTCTCTGTCGGTCGAAACCAGCGAGTCCAGGTCTTCATTGCCGAAGGCGGCGGAAAGACCCGACCAGATGATGTCATGCAGGCGCATTTCCGCGGAGGGAACGTCGCCGACACTCTGCACAAAACGGCTTGGGTCCTCGATGCGCCAGGCAACATAGTTTTCGATGACCAGGTTCTTTTTGTCGCGAGTAAGGAACTCGGAGGGTGCGGGATTGTAGATCCTGAGGCGCTTGTCAAAGCGGAGCGCGCTTTGGAAGAACCACTTGGCATGCAGTCCGGCCTGCGTTACCGTGCGCACCGGGCGGCCGAACTGGGTGATCAATGCGAATTGCGTTTCGCTCACTGTATAGAGAGAGAGGGAGGCGAGCACAAGACTGATGAAGGCTGCGATCAGGAGAATTGTTCTACGAGTCATATGCATTTACTCCGTGGGGAGTGGCCGAATTCCGTTCGGCAGTGAAACACCATTCTGCAAAAGGTAGAGCTGGCGTTTGTTGTTGGTCTTGTCGACGATGAGCTTGTTTCTGCCGGGCAGTACCTGTTCCACCGTTTCGAGATAGAGACGGGAAGAAGTAACGTCGGGGGCCTGGCGCCAGGCGGCTGCGGCAGATTCGAATCGGCTGGTGTCTCCGCCGGCGCGGGCAGTGCGCCCGATGCTAAAGGCGTTGGCGTTTTGCAGCTGGGCGGCGGCGTTCCCTCGGGCTAGCGCAATCTGTTCGTTGCTGTAGCCCTCGGCTTCATTGATAAGGCGGCTCTTTTCCTCAAAAGCATCCGACACTTCGCGAAAGGCGTCGACCACTTCGATGGATGGGTGCACGTCTTCAAGCTTTACCTGAAGGACGCGAACGCCCGCACCGTAGCGATCGAGCCGGGCTTGCAACTGCCGGCTTGCGGCGTCTTCAATGCCACGGCGGTTGTGGGTCATCACATCGTCGAGCGAAGAAGAAGTGACAATGCCTTGCACCACAGATTCTGCGGCTGAGCGAACGGTGAGATCGGCATCGATCTGGTGAAAGAGAAAGTCGTCCGGCTGCTCTGGGATGTAGTGCACGGTCGCATTGAGCTCGAGCATGTTCTGGTCACCGGAGAGCATGAGCGACTCCTCGGGAATGCTTTGAAAGCGACCCGTACGGTGCTGCACGTTCCATTCGTAGGCGGCCGGCTCAGCGGCGCTACGTCCGCCGGCATTAGAGCGGAAACCGATCTCAACCACACGCACCCGTCGGGCGCGCACGCGGGTGAGTGTTTCGATGGGCCAGGGGAGTTTGTAGTGGAGCCCTGGCTGTCGGTCGGAGGATAGTTTGCGCCCAAACCGCTGCACCACCCCGAGTTCTTCCGGACCCAATATGTAGAGGCCACTCAGCACATAGAGCGCAAGGGCTTTGTAAAGCAGGGGCTTACGGATGCGTGGCCATAAGAAGACGAAGCGGGCAGCCAGAGAACTGAATTCAAAATGCTCAATGCGGGCGCTTATCCAGCCGATGCCGCCATCGATACGCTGACCAATGACCCTGCCAAAAGGAATTCGCTGCCCCAAAGCAGCCATCTTTTCTTTCCACTCTCCGGCGCTCGCAACATGGAGCATGCGCAGCGAATTCATCATGACCAGGAAGGAAGAGAGTTGGTGGGTGACAGCGGCGCCCACTGGCCCAATTCGTCCCGTGGCAGCGCAGATGACAGCAGCTGCATTGAAGAGCCCAGCAAACAGGAAAATATTCTGCCAGGCGGTACGCACGGCTTGGCGGCTTACGCTAAAAAGCTCCGGCAGGCGGTCGAGCGAGTGAGGCAGATAGACGACGTCGGCTGCTTCCGCCGTCACGTCGCTTGCGCCCGCCATGGCGATGCCTACATTCGCGGTCGCGAGAGCCGCAGCATCATTCAAGCCATCACCGGCCATGGCCGGCTTGCGCCCCTGCGCCTGCAGTTTCTCGATCTGCTCTACCTTTTGCGCGGGCAGAAGGCCGGCCTCGAGATGCGTAATTCCCAATTCCTGGGCAATGGCGTTTGCGGCCCGCCGGCGGTCGCCGGTAAAGATGCGTTGATCGGTGAGGCCTGCATGCCGCAGTGCTGCGACGGCCTGTAGCGCACCTTCCCGCAAGTGATCGCGGAAGAAAATGGCGCCGCGAAACTCACCGGAGTCTGCAACCAGAACTGGCGTCGCCCCTTGCTCGTCTGCATCCGTAACAAATGATTCAAAGCCGGTCACGCCGTTCTCTCTCAAAAAATCAGCGTTTCCTGCGATGATCCTGCGGCCCTTTACATAGCCCAGCGCTCCTCTACCAGGTATGATCTCAGCGTTCTCAGGGGGGCGCGGGGCAAGGTTGCGCCGGCCGGCTTCGCTCACGATCGCGCGTGCCAGCGGATGTGCGGAGGCGTGCTCCGCGGACGCAGCCAGCGAAATGAGTTCATCCGCCGTGACCCCGGCGGCAAGCACCTGCGAGATTTCGACCTTGCCTTCCGTGATGGTCCCCGTTTTATCAAAGACCAGCACATCGGTTTTGGCCGCGCGCTCAAGAACATCGGCTCCCCGGACCAGGATGCCGCGTCGCGCGAGTCCGCCGATCGCGGCAACCATGGCTGTCGGCGTCGCCAGGATCAGGGCGCAGGGGCAGGCCACGATCAACACCGAGACGGTGCGGACCCAATCGCGTGTAAGGGCGTAAGTGAGCGCCGCGGAAAGCAGGAGAGCGGGCAGGAAATACTTCGCGTATCGGTCGGCGGTGCGTTCCACAGGGGATTGCCGTTCACTGGCCTGCCTGACCAGTTCGACCACCTGAGCGAGCGTCGTGTCAGATCCGCTGCGGGTTACGCGTATCTTCAGCAGTACGTTTTGATTAAGCGTTCCGGAGAACACCTCATCGCCGGGTTTCTTTTCCTGAGGTAACGGTTCGCCGTTGATGGAGCTCTCATCGATGCTGGAGAAGCCGCTTTCAATGATTCCGTCGGCTGGGATTCTCTCGCCGCTGCGCACCAGGATGATCTCGCCAGGGTGAAGTTCGCTCGTGGGAACGATGCGCTCCCCTCCCTCGCGAAGGACGACCGCTGTGCGCGGCAATTGTTCCACAAAGCGTTCGATGGCGGCTGTGGTTCGTTCGGCGGCGTAGGATTCAAGACCTTCGCCCACGAGCACAATGAACATGGCTTCCGCCGCAGCCAGATACTCGCCCACCAACAGCGCAGCGACCACTGCGACGCAGAGGGCGATATCAGCGGAGATCCGCTTTTCCAGCAGTGCCTGCATGGAGCCGTAGAAGGTCTTGTAACCGGCCAGCAGGGTGATGATGATCGCTGTGTTGATACCAAATATGGTTTGGAAAATGCCGAGCCAGTTGAGCAGTAGAAGGATCCCCACCCCTGCTGCAAAGGAGTAATACAGAAGCCGCTCCCGGCGCTCATTGGTCATGGACTTGGTTGCTCCTTTTGGCCCAGAAAGACCGCCTGCGGTTACATTTTCCGCAGGCGGCGAACCGCCAATTTTTGAAAAAACGTAGGATGGCGCGCATCAGTTTCCGTTGTAGGTGATCCAGAATGGGGACACCCAGACGATCTCTCCGTTATCCTGTTCCCCGCGGACATAGTAATAGCTGTTCTTGCCCTTGTTCGGTTGATTGTCGCGCCAGGTGATTTGTACATTCTGCGTGTTGGGGTCGGTGGAGTAGACATACTTGCCATCGCGGATCACAACCAGCTTGGAGAATTTTGAGGTTCCCTGCAGCCTGATGCTGAGCGTGGGCAGCGACGCAGTGGTGAACTCGTCGCCCGCAAGATAGTCGCCGCTCCGGACGTCTGCGAGTATTTCGTCTGTGGCCGCGTATACGTGGCGTTTGCGGAAACCGTCGAGGAGAGATTCGCGAGTAACCTCGCCCTTGACGACGATGTTGGCATAGCTGATGTGCGTGGATACGTGATCCGAGCTTGATTCGAAGCCAAGACGATAGCCACGATCAAGCGCAAGGTTGATGAACCCTTTGGGGCGCCAGCCACCGATGGCATCTTTCTCGCTGATGGTCCGCGGGCCGTCAGCGATTTCATAGTTCTGGCGCATGCCCTGGTAGATTTCGACCACGGGCTCGACCCCAGGGTCGTTGTCGCGCCAATCGGTACCCATGCCGGTCGCGCTGGTATGCGAGGCGGCGACACCGTCGAACTTATGCAGGTACGCATACAACATCTGTGTATCCGGTGCGTGATTGGGATCATTCTCCGGAGAGATAGGCAAGCGCGGCAGGGGACGGACACCACGTTCCGCAAACAGAACGTTGCGGTGGCCTTCGGGGTAGGGAACGCTGCGCTCGTAAGCGAAGAGCGGTGTGAACTTTCCGGGAGCGTAGAAAACATCCGTCAGCTTCTGGATAATCCACCATGAATACTCGCGGCCGGAGCCGTTGTCGTGATCGCAGCAGCCAATCCAGTCCATGTCCACCGCGTCGAGCACGTAGCGCCATTGGTCAAGCAGCGTTCCGTCGCCGCCGCCATCCATGGATACCTCGCTGTGGCGATGGAATTCACCGCGGACAATGTGGTACGACCCGTCGGGGCCTGCCTTGTAGTCACGAATTGCCTTGGCCTCGTCCACCTGCGGGGCTTCCCATGTGGGAGGCGCGGGTGTTTTTTCGGACTGCGAAAGTGCAACTACTGGAAGAACCTGATCCCCGGGCCCGAGGTCCAGTTCCTGACTCCATAGATCATTGTTGTATGGGTCCTTGTTGCCTACGCGTTCACCGTTAATCGAGGCCGCCGGCACGAAAAGACGACGGCCGTCGGATGAATTGACGACCAGCAGCTTCCCGGGGGCGATCGGAAGCACCGCCGGACGATTGTCAAGCAGGTTGTCGGAGTGATCGATAAAGATCGGTTTCGACCAGTCCTTGCCGTTGAAAGAGAGGACGTATTCCGTCCAGACGGTCCCGATTGGGCTCCACCAGTTTGGGTGCGCGCTGCGGAACGCCAGCGACAGGCGGCCGGAGTCATCGATGGTCAGCCGGGGAAGCGTGTTTTTGGCGCTGGTCGAAGCGCCGCCTTCAGGCGCCAAATCCGGTTTGCGGGTGAGGGCGGTTCCGGTGTCGGGATCGTGCGGTTCTCCATCCAGTTGACTACCCGTTACGTCGGGACGACCGGACGGGATACCAACAAGATTCTTATCGACAGGCGACTGGATGGTGACGAGGCGTCCATCCGTTTCAAGTGCACGCAGCCGGATGGCGCGGCCCTTGTAGAGGGCGATGCCGGGGCTTGCGTAGGCCCCGAAGTCCTCTCCCCATCCCGAACCGCCTTCCTCATAGGCTATCCACAGACGGCCCTTGGGATCGAAGGCGATCGAAGGATAGGCCTCATATCGTGTTGAAGCGGCGATGGGGACTTCGGTCGCCCATGAGTTGGACCACAAGCGCGCGTAGACATCGAAGTTGCCGTTGCGGTACGAATCCCAGGAGACAGCGATGCGGCCAGCCTTATCGGCGGCGATGGCCGGGTCCCACTCGTTCTTTGGCGAATTGGAGATCTTTTCTGGGTCGGAGAATCTGTTCCCGTTTTGATGGGCGATGAAGATGGCAGCACGGCCATCGCGCCATCCCTGCCAGGCAAGCCAGATCTTGCCAGTCGAATCCGTTACAGCAACGGGATCAATATCCGAACCTTTTTCTTTCGAAATCTGGATTTCGCTCTGAGGGCCGGAAGCGTCGACCGGGCTGCCATAAATATCGAAGTTGCCGCCACGATTTTCAGACCAGAAAACCCATGGCTTGCCGCTGCCGTCGACCGCTACCGCTGTTCGGTATTGATCTTTGCCGGCCTTGGTTACGGCAACCGGTTGCTGCCATGTTCCCGCGGAATATTTCTGCAACCAGATTTGGTCTCCTCCCACTGGCTGTTGAAGAGGAGCGAAATCTTTCGGCGCTTCCTTCAGCGGCGCAGCTAATTGGACGTGGTCTGGGCTGTGGTGGAACTCCACATAGGCAAGCCATGCGTCGCCACTCTTGCCCGTGGCGATCGACGGATAGTCTTCTTCTTCCGGTGTCTCGGTGAGACGCTGCGAGGCGGGTATGCGGTCGATGTACACGCGTTCCCCCAGCCGGTATATCCCCTTGCCGTACGCGACGTCAGAGGCGCGGAACTGGAAATCTCCCTGCGCCGTGGTGAAGGAGATTTGACTACTTTCGGTGACGCGCTCCGCAGTGATGATGAACCCATTCGGTACGATCGGGGCGTTGCCACCAAGGGCGGCGCCAGCGAAACGGATATCCGGGTGGGTAGAGAAGTGAAATAGTTGACCGTCAATATTGTCGCCGGCAATAAATTTCCAGGGAACCGCCGAGAGTTTGCCGACACGCTCTCCAGAGAAGGTGCCATCCCAACGGGTCGCGGCGGTGTCGGTTACACCGAATAGAACGCGGTAGGCCACGGTGGTTTGTGCATGCAAGGTCGTGTTGAGGGCGAGCGATCCGAATACAAATAGAGCAATGAGTGCTTTCTTCACAAAGACTCCATGTGCGCATCCTGTGTAGTCGCGCGTGTTTCTTGTGGAAGGAGAGAGTTTCCCTTCGCGGTTCTGGGGTGCGAGGGAATTGGGTTTTTGTCTCGTAGATATGGCCTCGGCGGTGCGCGCCCGGGACGCATTAAGATTTACAGGAAAAGCATTCCACATTGCCAACCCCTCACCCTTGATTTGATTGATGGCCCGCGGTTACGACGTGAAGCGAATCGGACATCTTAGGACGGTCTCGCCGGCAGCGGTGGTTCTTTTGGCGAAACCCCATTCGGATCGTTTGCTGTTGCACCTCGAGGTGCGGCGACGGGGCCTCGAAGCAGGGGGTCGTTGGTCGCGACCATCCATGCGTGCAAACGTGCGCGCAGATCGTCAGCGACGGCACGATGGCCGGGTTCACTGATCAGGTTGTCATGCTCGGTTGGATCGAAGAGCAGATCATAGAGGCTTTCCTCATCGAGAATCTGCTTACCCCATCCGGCTTGTAACCAAAGGTCTTTGCTTGGGCCGTCGTCGCAGTTCGGCAGCACGGGAGTTTTCTTGTCACCAAATCGGCGGATGTACTTCCAGCGCGTTGTCCTTACCGCGCGCTTGGGCTCATAGGCAGCATGGTAATTAACTTCGCTGAAGATCTCTTCGTGTATCTCCGCCACCTGACCCGACAAGACCGGTAGAAACGACTTACCTTGCAGCCAGGCCGGATGAGCGACCCCGATGTAGTCGCACAGGGTAGGAAAGATGTCCACCTGGGAGATGAGGGCATCGCACACTGCGGCGGCAGGCAGTTTGGGTCCACGCAGGATCAGGGATACTCCCGAGCCATCGTCGGTCAGACTGCATTTCATACGCGGGAATGAAATGCCGTGATCCGTGGTGCTGATAATCAGCGTGTTATCCCGGAAGCCATTGCGATCGATGGCCTCTAACACCGTTCCTACGCCTTCATCCATGATTCGTGCGCTGGCACGATAACGCTCAAAGTCCTGTCTGGTGGCCGGCGTATCGGGAATCGGCCTCGGCAGCGACCCGTAGTTCGCGTTGTCTTCCGGCGTCGCATTGGGATACTCCCGATGCGTTTCAAAGAAACCGACGTCAAGAAAGAACGGGGCGGCTGGCCGGCCGTCCAGAAATTCGGCTGCGGCGGGCGCCACATTTTCTGCGTGGGTATCCTTGTGCGGAAGTAGTTTGTCGTAGCCGATGATCTCAGGGTCTTTGGCTACGTGTTGCAGGCCCGCCAGCACCGTGGTGTAGCCCGCTGGTTTCAGGGTGTGCACGATGTGTTGCCGGTAGTCGTTGAGCGAGAATCCCCGGTGCGCGAGACCCAGCATTCCGCTGCTGTGGGAGCATTGCCCAGTCAGCAGGGCGGCCCGGCTGGGCGAGCAGGTAGGCGCCGCACTGAAAGCCTTGCGAAACAAAATGCCTTCCTGCGCAAGGCGCTCGATGTTTGGGCTGGATACGAACTGGCCGTACGGCGAAAGGTAACGCCCGGTGTCATGCGAATGGATGTAGACAATATTGGGCCGGAAAGGAGAAGTATCGCGTTCTGCAGCCGCGTCTTTCGTCTGCATGGCCAGTCCGGTTGCCACCATACCAACCAGAAAGTTGCGCCTCGAAACCGCGGATTGTTCCTTTGCGTCTGCGATCATGGGCGAATGAAACTCCTTCGGATACAGATAACCGGAAAAGTTCCCCGGCTGTCCGCCACGACGCGGCAGCCGGGGGGTTGGAGGTGAACTTAGAAAGCCAAGTGGAGAGCCAGCTGCAGAATGCGCGACTGGTTGCCCGACTGCAGCGAGGTAACTTGTCCAAAGGCTCCGTTACCGAACTGCGTATTGGGGTTTGCCAGGTTGGCGTGGTTGAAGACGTTAAGAGCTTCGGCACGGAACTGCAGGGTGCTGGATTCAACAATTTTGAAGTCTTTCAAGAGAGATGCATCCGTGGTTGCCAGTGCCGGACCCCGGCCAAAGGTGCGCGGTGCATTGCCGAAGGTAAACGGAGCATTTTGTGCGAAGGCCGAAGTGTCGAACCACTCCTGCGTTCTCGCTGCCCGGGAACGTGAGCCCCCGAGGCTGTTGGGGTTGCCGACCAGGTTGGGCCGTACGCCGTCAGAGTAGCTACCCGTGTTGTTGGTGGAGTCGATCACGCTCAATGCAGTTCCCGAATGGATCTCGGAGATCGCTCCGACCGTCCATCCCGCAACAAACGCATTCACCCAGTTGGAGGAAGGGTGAATCCACTTGCCAGGACCGAAGGGGAGCTCGTACAGCGCACTGCCGATCACACGGTTGCGGATGTCGTTGCCGGAGAGTCCGCGACGGTCCTGGGGGTTGTAGTAGTCAGTGAACACATCGGTCCCGGGATAGGCCGCCAGTTCGTTTCTCGCTTCCTGGTTGTCGATGAACTTTGACCAGGTGTAATTGAGGCCGAACTGGAAACCACCGGAATATCGCTTCTTGATGCCGGCGTTAAACGCGTTGTAGTTCGATTGGCCACCGTCGTTGGCAATGATGCTGACGTTGCCAAACTGGGGAAACGGACGCAGGGTTTGCGTGTTCTTGGTGGTGGGCAGTAACGCCATGTTGCTGGGCGTAACCTGGTTGATGTTCTCTGCATTGACAGCCGACAGATGGTGGCCGAAGGTTCCCAGATAGCCGACGGTGAACAACAGCTGATTGCCGAGTTGCTGCTCGATGTTCAGGCTGGCCTGATACAAGTAGCCGGTCACGCGGTCGTGCTGAAAGAATTGCGGCGCCTGAACGATTTTCTGGCCTACGGGTACGGCCCCGTATGCCGGAGTAAGCTGCGCAGTGGTGGGAACAACTGCTGTCCCCGTGCCATCGGTGCCGTTGTTCTTGAGCAGGAAAGCGGGTGCGCCTGTACCTGAGTTGGGCGAGGAGAGGCTGATCTGTTTGGCAAAGCCGGTATAAGCAACGATCGGCGTGGCCTGATCGTACTCACCCGGGTAGAGGATGGCTCCTCCACCGCGAATCACCGTCGTAGGGTTGGCCGTGTAGGCAAACCCGATATGTGGGCCTATGTTGTGATAGTCCCAATTGTTCGCATACTTGCTGACGCCGTTGATGCCGGAGAAGGTGATGATGCCGGGGGTGCCGGAAACCGGGTTGATGGCGTTTGCGTCAAAGGAGTTCTGGCGGTTATGTTCCTCCACGCGCGGTTCATCGAGATCGTAGCGGAGCCCAATGTTCACCGTGAGCTTCGGCGTGATGCGCCAGTCATCCTGTACGAACAGACCCCAGGAATACGACGTGGTCAGCAGGGTCTCTGCTTGCTGCAGCGTAGCGGAGTTCACTCTGCCAAGCAGAAGGTTGGCGAGGCTCCCCAGCGCCGCATTCGTGCTGATGCCTGTGTTCGTGAAGACAAAGGAACCGCCTGCAGTGGGAGAGTAGTTGTCTGTATTGTTCGATGTGCGTAGCTCCGCACCAAACTTGAACTGGTGGTTACCGCGCTGCCAGGAGACGTTGTCGACATACTGGTTGCTGTTGATGGGGGTTTGTAGTCTCTGCTGCTGGGTCGTGTTGCCAAAGCCGGCCAGGCCTGAGAGCGTGACTGTCGGAAAGAAGGCGGGATTGGTGCCTTGTATCCCTATCTGTGAGGCCAGGTCGGTATTCGCGCCGGCAGAGATGCTCAGCGCCTGGCGACGTGAATACGTGAAACGAAACTCGTTGATCAGCGAGGGTGAGAAGTTGTGATACCAGGTGCCGGAAGGATTGTAATAGTAGTTGTGCGCCAACACGCCGTAGTTGTCGGTTCCAGGCGTGGGATAGATAGAAGCTGTCGGCTGATGATCGGTCTGGGCCAGGAATCGGCCAAAGATATGGTCCTTGTCGCCAAAAACGTGATCGATGCGCGCTACATAGACGTCGTAGACGCCTTGCGTCGGATCGTTGGCACGGAAGTTGGAAACGTTAGGCGCTGCCCCGGCGATATTCGGCGCCGGATAGAACTTGACCAACGCGAGCGCAACCGGATCGAGTTCGCCCGGCGGCAGCACATTCAAACGCCCGTTATAGTTTGCCTGCTTCCCGGTATTAGGATCAATGACCGCGGTAGAGAACGCGGAGAAGTCCCCGGTGATTTCGGCAGCGGTGGGTACATTGATGATCCGGGTTACAGTCGAGGTCTGCCTGCGTCCTTCGTAGTTGAAGAAGAACTGGGTTTTGTCTTTCTTGATAGGTCCGCCGAGGCTCGCACCGAAGAGGTTATAGCGAAGCTCCGGGTTGACCGTGGCAAAGTAGGGCCGAGCCTGCAATGCGTCGTTGCGAAAATATTCGTAAAGAGCTCCGTGAAACTGGTTCGTGCCCGACTTGGTCGTCATCTGCACCACCGCTCCGCCGCTACGCCCTAGTTCCGCCGCGTAATCGCTAATGGAAAGGTTAAACTCCTGCACCGATTCGACCGGCGGATCGAACATGAGCGTAGGCACGCCGAGCAGAAGGTTCTGCACACTGCCGCCATCCACGAGATAGTTGGCGTTGTTACCGCGTCCACCGCCTACTGCGAAGGTGGCTCCCGAGCCCGAACCGTTGCCCACGACAAACCCGCTTAGCCGCTGCAACTGCGAGGAGCGCCGATCGATCAGCGGCATGTTGACGATGGTCTGGTTTTCGACCACATCCTGCACCGCCGAAGACTGCGACTGCAGTAGCGGCACTGTTGTGTCGACGCTGACGGTCTGGGCGATTGCGCCGACTGCGAGGGTCACGTTTACCGTGCTCACGCTGCCGGTTTGGACGATGATTCCTTTCTGATCCTGCGTTTCGTATCCGCCCTTTTCAACTCTGAGGTCGTAGTGTCCTGCCTGGAGAAGAGGGAACGAATAATAGCCCTCGTTGTTGGAATGTTGTTGCTGGGTCAAGCCTGTATCGGAGCGGCTGAGAGTGAGTTGCGCATCCGGAACCACGGAGTGGCTTGCATCCACAACCTGGCCGGATACCTGAGAGGTTTGGGCAAAGCTGCGATGGGTGCCCAGCAGAACAGCGAAACCAGCAAAGATGAGCGCAAACTTCGTGAACGAATCATCGCGTAACGTGCGAGAAAACATAGTCGTACCTTTCTCTTTCCTCAGCGAAGAGGACCTACGGGCAGACACCATAGGTAGGCGAAAGCCCACGGTTCATGCCTGGGTGCGTCATCTGAATGGAGAACGGAGTGCTTAGCTGGACCGGCGCCTATACCAGACTGCTAGCAGTGAGCCGTAGCGGCAACGCGTGATGAGGGGGGACGACAACAACATCGCGCGGCCCTGGCGTGCTGAATAGCGGATTGTGCGCTACGTTCCATAAATCTGTACAGGTTCGTTGCCGAGTGCAAACTCGTTAATGCGTTTGTTCAGGTGCTGCATCGGTTCTGCCCATAGTCTCCCGGCAAGCATCAGCAGAGGAACCAGAGCGGCCATGGCTCCGACGGCAATTTTGCCTATCAGTAAAGCCACATCTCTCAAGTGCATAACGGCAATTCGATCGTCTGGTCAAAGGGTAGGCAGGGTCGCGCGTGACGGCGTTTGCCTGCAGCTCAAACTTCGAAGTTTATGGCTAGGAGGGGTCCCCCGAAACGGGAAACTGGCCCACGAGAATCCGTCTTGTTATCCGAGCACTGGACAACAACAACACAGGAAAGACGAGATGTTCGGCAACCGGGAGGTTTGCATAAGGCTTAAGTAGTGGTACAAACGTCAACCGCTTGGAGAAGCATGGCGCTTGATACTGATTTTGTCAAGAGGGGTGTCCTGTGTCTGTGTGTGTTTGCTTGCAACTTAGGTGAGGTTGCTGCGACCCGGCCTGAGGCGCGAAGCCCTTGAATATAATCGGGTTTCCTATGAATCCCGGCAAACGGCGATGTTTCAATCGGCATTATTGCAGTTGTCTTGCTCGGCTCATCTCTCTGTCCCACTCTGGTTCCAGGAAATTAAGACAGTTACAATTCGTCTGATCTTCAGCGATCCAGGATGCAAGCGCTCTCCAGCGACGCAGTCAAGGAGATGCTTGCGAAGGCTGAGGAAGCGGAGGGACCAAGTGAAAACTGGGACGTAAACAAGTGGAAGGATTTTGCCACAAAGGTCTTGAATTCTGACGAGCCTGCGATCAAAAACTTTCTGGATGAGCTTGAAGAGAACAACGCTGGGGCAAAGGCGGCTCTCGCCACCGCCATTTCATCTAGGGTCTCTCTGAGCCTCATTGCGAGAGTTGTCGGAGCAGTGGTCCCTGCAGACACTGAAGCATTTTTCGGTGACTTCATCATATGTTTTACTTGCAATATCCAGCATGAGTCCGTTACGCACAAAGTCATATCAACGGGTTGTACATTGACCACACATCTCTGCAGAAATGTGCGAACTAAGCGAACTAAGCGAACTATGTCCCCAGGATGCAGTGGGACCTCTCTCCGTAAGGGCGCAGTTGAGCGGGTTGGGTCCAAATAAGTCCTTTGTTTCACGAAGATGATCAAGATGATCAAATATTAATTGATCATCTTGCCTGGGTGGTGGCAAAGGCGCGTATGCGCGCTCATTCTACGGAGACGGCGTCCCAGGGGATGGATGTCCGGACTGAAGCTCGCTGCGGCCAGCCCGGACCTACCCAGCGTCGAAGTCCTCACTTACAAGCTTTCGCTCCGCTGTGGAGTGCTGTTTCCCGAGTTGTCAAGACTGCTCAATCAAGAGGACGCACTGAGCGCACCCTGCTCGCCGCGGGCGCCCTCGCGGGGCGCCAGGAATGCTGCGGACAGGCTTGATCCGTCACTTCTGATGTCACATTACGGTTTGCTACCCAACTCATCACGCCGAC
>Ga0137412_10001288_pt1 | contig 19282 bp, 15 predicted proteins | sample CZODoug2_1_16fun_FD_122160 | JGI IMG/M metagenome (GOLD analysis project Ga0137412, IMG submission 122160) | Vadose zone soil fungal communities from Angelo Coast Range Reserve, California, USA - CZODoug2_1_16fungal (Hybrid Assembly) | ecosystem: Environmental > Terrestrial > Soil > Vadose zone...
CCTACAGCGACCGGCTGGCGCGCAGCTGCTTCCGCTACTCGATCGTGTACCTGTCCGCGCTGTTCGCGGCACTGCTCGTTGACCACTATCTGGCGCTCTAGTTTTCTCCTGCTGGCGGCGCTGCTCGCGGCATGCAGTCCGGAAGCGTCGTGACCGCGTCGAGCACAAACGTCAAATCCGCCTGCAGATCCTGGTCATCCGAGCTGAAATGGCATTCGATCGCCGGCCAGCCGCGGAAAGAGAAGATGTTCCGGTTGTCACGATCGAGCCGAATATCCAGTACATGCGGATCGGAAGCGACGCGGCCGGCCGGGTATATTCCCGACGGGAGCCACAGGATCGCGCCTTCCCGGGTCATCAATTCCAGGTGCAATTGCAGATATGCGGGGCTTGGATCACGCTCCAGGATTCCCCCGTTGAACCCGCCTCGCTGGAAGCCGAGGCGCAGCGCCGGCACGTCGTCGCCGTCGAATCGGCAGAAAGCCCAATTGCCTTCCGATGGAAACCGCGCTGAATCGATCAGGTAGTCGTGCTTGGAAACCAGAGATGCCGGCTGCGTTTCGCCGACGGCGCCCTCGAACAGTCTGCTCGTCTTGCAAACGGCCGTTCGATGGTCGCTCATGCGGGCGGACTACCAGTCGCCTACGGACCCATCGGCATGAAATACCTGCTGCGGCAGCTCCTGCTGGAACGGGTGTTTTTGAATGGCCGCCTCATTGATGTCGACGCCCAAGCCGGGTTTTTCACTCGGCGTGACAGTGCGGTTCTGCTTGTTCAATGTGTGGTGGTCGTGCACCACCTCTTTGCGCCACTCCACATCCTCGCTGACGGTTTCACAAATGACATAGTCGGGCTGCGAGAATCCGAATTCGAACGAGGCAGCGGTGCTCACGGGCCCTTGCGGATTGTGAGGGGCCAGAGCGACGCGATAGGCTTCCGCCAACGCCGCGATCTTCCGGGCGGCGGACAAGCCGCCGCAGTGCGTGATGTCCGGCTGGGCGACTTCGCAGCCGCGCGCCGCGAATAAATCCCTGAATTGGCTGAGATGCGTCAGCCTTTCGCCGGTGGCGATGGGCGTGCTTACCGATGCATTGATGCGACTCAAGGACTCAACCATTTCCGGCCAGCACGGTTCCTCGAGGAAATACAGTCGATAGGGCTCGAGTGCCTTTGCAAATTGCAGCCCCATTGCAGGGGATGGCCGGGCGTGGCAGTCAACCATGATATCGATTTGCGGGCCCACCGCTTCGCGCATGCGCGCGACTGCCTGCTCCGCGGCCAAAACCGGCGCAGTGCCCTCTAACGCGCTGGTCGGCGGTACCGCCATGGATTTGAAGGCTGAATAGCCGTTGGCTACTGCTGCACGAGCCAAGTCCGCGAATCGGTCTGCATTGGCAACGGGAGTTTCGTAGAAGTCCTCCATGCGGCCGCCGCCCAGATGGCAGTAGAGTCGAATATAGTCGCGCACGCGGCCGCCCCACAGCGCATGGCACGGTACGCCGAGTATTTTTCCGGCGATGTCCCATAGAGCAATGTCGATTCCCGACATTGCCGTGGATCGAACAATTCCCGAGCTATGCCAGAAGTGCTGGCGGAACATCATCTGCCAGAGGTGTTCGATGCGTCGGGGATCCTGGCCAACCAAAAGGACCGCGATATCTTCCAGCGCACCGACGACAGCGCGCGTGTGCCATTCGAGCGTCGCTTCACCCCAGCCGATGAGGCCGGGCTGATCGGTCTCCACTTTGACGAATACCCAATTGCGCATCCGCGCATTGCAAACCACCGCTTTGATTGCAGTAATTTTCATATGTTTTTACCATCCGATCCGAATTAAATAGGTGAGCAAGCTAAATGGGTGAGCGAGTTAAATAAGTGAGCGTATTAAATAAGTGGGCATTAATAGGTGAGCGCATTAAATAGGTGAGCGCATTAAATAGGTGAGCGCATTAAATAGGTGAGCGTGCGGGCGGCGAAAACCGCGGCTGTTCGATTCCGGCGACATCCAGGCGAATGGAAAAGACGCCGCCCGCGAGCGGCTCTCCCTGAAGCCTCTCCGAGGTCAGCGAAAAGCGAGCGCTGGTAATGTACAAAGTCCGTCGGTCTTCGTCGCCAAAGCAACATGACGTGGGCTGCGAAACGGGAAGCCGGATAACCCGATCCAGCGACCCGTCCGGGCGTATGCGGGCGACGGCCCCGGCACCCCAGCGCGCATTCCAGATATAGCCGTCGCGATCGACCGCGGCGCCATCGGGAATTCCGAGACCCTCGAGGTAGGAGAAACGACGTCGGCCCGAGATCGTTCCGGCAGAACTATCGAAGGAGTAGGAATACAGCCATCCATCGCAGGAATCGGCGATATAAAAAGTGCTGTAGTCGGGACTCCAGCAGATCGCGTTGGGGCACCCGAGCTGCGCTTCAATGGTCTGCGACCCCGTACTGCCAATGACGCAAATCCGGCCATTTCGATCCACGATATCCAGTGCTGCGCCATCGTCGTCGATGTTGTTCGGCATCGTGCCCACCCAAAGTCGGCCGGCCTCATCGCAGCGACCATCATTGAAGCGCATTTGCGCCTCCGCGGGCGGCAGGGAAAATACCGGCAACGACTCACCGGAGATTGGATCAAAGCGCAGTATTCGGTTCTTTCCGTGCACGAGCAATGAACCGCCCTCGATCAGGTTCAGGCCGGTCACGAGGTGGCCAAAGTCCCAAAAATCCACCTGATTCGCTGCCGTGCGCCAGTGGAATACGCGGCCCGGCTTGACTACGTCCACCCAGTACAGCGTTCCGGACTCCCCGCACCAGACGGGCGATTCGCCCAATTCGTTGCGGCAGTCGATCCTGAGTGACGCGACGTCTGCACTCATCGCGATATCTGCACTCATCGCGACGTCCGCACGCATCGCGAGTTCGGACTCATCGCGACATCCTCACGCATCGCAACGTCCGCGCTCATGACGAATACGAATCGCCGGACGAAACGACAAAGTCGAAACGCTGTTCCGCGCTCGCATCCGGTTCCAATACGAAAAAATCCGCGCCTGGACCTTGGGTAAATCGCCCATTCAAGGCATCGGTCGCGTGCGACACCGGTTCGAAGCAAAAAAAGTCTTTCCCGGCAGGCATCCACATGACGACATGCTTCAAGGGTGGGTCCGTTTGCAGTTGCACGCGAAGACGCATTCTCGGCCATTCAATGGCCGCCCCGCCATCCCAATCGGCGTACTCGGCGGTGATGGGCAGCTCACTGACTCTGTGACCCCGAGAAAAACTTGCGGCATCAGGATTGGGCTCCTTATTCACCGGCATCATCTCGTGGTCCCAGCGCCAGAGCACCGGAACTTCCGCTTTGACCTTGGCATCAGCCCGGTGGGCAAAGTAGGGGTGGAGCCCGAAACCCATGGGAATCCGCTGCGCGCTCAAGTTGCGGGCGGAGAGTTCGATGCTGACGCGATCGCCTGCAATCGAGACCGACTGAGTGCAGCGGTATTGAAACGGTGCCGATTCGTCGGCTTCCAGACTCATGATTGCCCTGCGACGATCGAGATGGCTCAATTTCCATGGCCGGGACCATCCATCGCCGTGTGAGGAGTGCCGCTCGGGCAAGGCGTTGAGCGGGAATTGGTAGAGACGCTGCTCGAACTCAAATCGGCCCTCGCGCAATCTGCCGCCGTAAGGTATCAGCGGAAAACACGATGCGCCCAAGGAACAGCGAGTCGCGGGATCCGGTGGAAGCGCAGCAGGATTCGGTGGGGGCCCAGGATCTGATGGGAACGCAGGATCTGGTGGGAACGCAGCAGGGTCCGGTGGGAACGCAGGATCCGCGGGGAGCGCCGGACGCAGGATGTCGATAACCGTGTCCCGCGTCCGTACCTCGAATCTCGTGAGCGCTCCGCCGCAGTGCGGCGCTATGCCGACGGTAATATTGCCGTCGCGCAGAAAAATGGCATTGAGCGGATTCGACAATCCGATGTTCTCAACGGACTCGACGCGGCCACACCGTCGACACGGCTTGTTCAACCTTTTCAAGAGTCACGGCAATATCATCCGCTGTGTGCGCCGCGGATATGGAGCATTGTTTGGTGGCGATCGGAACGAAGAACACGCCCAAATCAATCAGCGCGCGCCGTAATTGAACGTCCCGTTCAAAGTCGTGGTGCTCCAAGATGTCGTGCAAATCGACGGGCGCGTGCGCCATCAAATAGTAGGATAGGGCGGAACCTTGGCGTGCGATCGAAGCAGGTATACGGTGCGCGGCGAATATATCCCGCAAGCCGGTCTCCAAGCGCCGGCCGAGTTCTTCGACGTGTCCGTAAACCTGCGAGCGGTTCGCCAGTAGATACTCGATGGTTCGGATCGCGGCGGCTACCCCGACCGGGTGCCCATTGTATGTGCCAGCCACGAACGGACGCTTCGCAGTGTCCTTGTGGATGATGTAGTCCATGTACTGACGCTTGCCGCCGACCACGGCCAGCGGAAATCCGTTGGCAATGGCCTTGCCGTAAGTGACCAAATCGGGCGTTACGCGGGAAATCTCGGCGTAGCCGCCCAGTGAGTGGCGGAAACCGGTCTTGACCTCATCAAAAATCAACAGGAAGCCAAACTCGTCCGCGAGCTCCCGCAGCCCTGCCAAGTAGCCATCCTGAGGCCGCACTACGCCGATATTTTGAAGTATGGGTTCGGTGATCATGGCCGCGATCGGGTATCGCTGGCAGACGTAGCGAACGGAATCGAGATCATTGAAGTTCACGGGATGCACGAAATGCGTGGATTCGATGGTGGTTCCGGCACCCATCGGGCGCAGAGGATATTCGCCCGGCGACACTCGCGGGCCGATCTCCGCCAGGGAATTGACGACATTGCAGGCGAGCTCGTCGTGATTGCCGTTGTAGCCGCCCTGTACCACGATGAAATGCTGACGGCCCGTCACGGCCCGGCTCAGCCGAATCGCCACTGAGGTGGCCTCGCTGCCGGTGTTCTGCAGCGACACCCGTTCCGCAACCGCGATGTTCCGGCAAATCAACTCCGCCAGGCGGCCCTCGAGCACCGCGGGGCCTGCGCCATACAAACTCTCGCCGCTGCGCAGCACATCGATCACCGCTTCGTTGATCGGCGCAAAATTATGCCCGAGAAAATAGGGCGCAAAGGCGGCGTGGTAGTCGATATAGCGCCTGCCATCGATGTCCCACAGGTACGCCCCCTGGCCTTTGACAAAGGCAATCGGTGGATCGATGACGCGGTTCGTCGAACTGACACCTCCCGGAATAAAGGTGCTGTTGTGCGCCATGAGAGCTGCCAGCGGACCGCTAGCTGTCGCGTTCATTTGTATGCTCATTGTTTAGTCTGCGTTTATACGGCCGGATGCCGCTGAACCGTGCGTGTAACGTTACATGATGGATGTCGAAGATACAATGTACGGTCGCCGCTCGGTACATTGACAACGTGAAAATGTTACGTTACAAGTACGGAAAGCCGGTAAAGCTCTCACGCAACGCGCCCGATTGGCGGCAAAGAGGGCAGGTAAAGGGATGATCACAATCGATTTCTTTCTGACCATGAGCGATTTTTTTCTGACTCAGATGTAACGTTACATTGGAGCCGCGACAGATGCGATCTGACGTGTCACCGATTTAACGTATCAGCAATCTGACGTGTCAGGTGCAATTATAACGAGGAGCTAGACGCAGCCATGAGCCCAAAAATACACGCAAACCGACATTTGATGCTTCGGCTCTCGGCATGGGTACCGATCGCCGCATTCGTGAGCGCGCTGTGTTCGTTCGCGCCTGCGATGGCGGATGACGAAACGCTGCAGGAAGTGGTCGTTACCGCCCAAAAGCGCACGGAGAATGCGCGCGACGTGCCGATCACGATGACCGTGTTCAACGGGAACGCGATCCAGGCGGAGGGATTTACGGGTTTGACCGACTACGCCAAATTCGTGCCCGGCATGATCTATAACGGTTCCGGGCTCGGCGAACGCTCCGGCCCGGATATCGTGATACGCGGTGTCGCGAATTCCCGTTTGTTCGACTTCGAAACCAATATCGGCACCAACACCACCGGTTTCGTCTATGGCGACATGCCGGCCTATGCGTTCGATCCCGAGTTGATCGATGTGCAGCGCATCGAGGTGTTGAAAGGTCCGCAAGGTACCCTGTATGGAGCCTCCGCGATGGGCGGCCTCGTGAAAGTGGTGCCGAATCTGCCCGATTTCACCGGATTTTCCGCGCAGGTTCAAGGAGGCGTCTCGACGCTGGACCGGGGCTGGAATGCCAACGGCAACGGCTGGAATATTTCCAGCGTCGTCAACGTTCCCATATCGGATGTGTTGGCGGTGCGGTTTTCGTTCCACTCGAGCGTCGATCCGGGCTACATCAACATTCATGTGATGAGCGGCAGCCCGGTTGATCAGTATGGCCCGAATGGCCTGGTCGGCTTCAACTCGCTGCAATCGAATGTCTACGGCGCCGGAGAATTCCTCAAGGACGTCAACAAGAGTGAAGATGGCGGCGGGCGGATTGCCGTGCGCTTCAAGCCCAACGAGCAGTTCGATGCCACCTTGGCATTCATGTACGACTCCAGACAGACGGATTCACTGCCGAATTATGAGCCCGCCCTGTCGACGTCGCAGAGCCCGCTGACGGCAGATCAGTTCCAGCTGCAGCCGTCGTCCACGACCTATTCGTTGGGATCGCTGGAGGCAAGTTACGACTTCGGTCCCGCCGTCCTGCATTCGATCACCGGCTGGCTGGAAAGGAATCACGCGGATTCGGTCGACTTTGCGGGCATCACCTATGGCGCCCTCGGCGGCGACGGAACGGTGCCGCTGCCGACGCCGGCCCCGGTCACCTTCGCGGTCGGAACGCGAATACTCAGCCAGGAATTGCGGCTGCAAGGCAGCGAAAAGGATCTGCTGTGGAGCGGATCGGCTCTCGACTGGACCGTCGGCGGATTCTATCAGCGGGAAAAGCGCGACGCGGTGGGCGGCGTCACCGTCGGTTCCGCCTGGTTGACGGACGCGCAAGCTCCCTTGAGGGCGCCGCCCAGCGGGACCGAGACCGTATGGGACGGACAGTACGTGGCCACCTACACCAACAAGGCGTTCTTTGTCGACGCCACGTTGCACATCACGCCGCGAGTGGCGGTTTCGGTCGGCGCACGCCACTCGTCGCAGAGCGTCGAGGCGAGCCGAACTGACTTCAGCGACGTCTTCGCGAGCGCTCCGCCCACGGGCAATACGACGATTCAAGAGCCGGTGGCGGAGAGCAGGACGACGCCGCGCGCCACCGTCACCTTTGCCGCGACGGACGAAATCAATTTGTATGCCGCGTACTCCAAAGGGTTTCGCATCGGCGGCCACAATCCGATCGGCAATCTCTCGACACCGGGCTGCGCGGCCGCTCTGGCCAAGTTCGGTCTGACCGATCCCGCCTCCGCTGCGGAGTTCAAATCCGACCAGATCAAGAACGTGGAGGCCGGAATCAAGAGTGCGTTTGCGGGCGGGCGGGTCACCGCCAATCTGACGGTGTTCCGCGTCGATTGGACCGACCTACAGACTACGATCAATCTTGTTCAGTACGACAAAGGCTGCGGCGCCTCGTTCGTCGGCAACGCCGGCGCGGCGCGTATCAACGGTGTCGACGCCGAGCTGCGTGCGCTCCTGACCGACCACTTCCAAATGGCGCTGTCCGGCCAATATGCCGACGGTAAGATCGTCTCGGTGGTGGCCGGCTCGGCCGGCACCGTCGGCGCTCCTCTGGAAAGCGCTCCCAAGACTCAGGTGACGGCGGGCTTCGAGTACAAGCTGCAGCCGCGCCCCGAGTGGAATTCCACCGCACGGCTCGACTACGCCTACGTCGGGCAGCGAAACTTGAGCAACACCAACACACCGGTCGATCCCCACTACCAGCTTCCGGGATACGGTGAAGTCAATGTGCGATTCGCGACCGAGCATGAGGGCTGGGAGTACACGACCTACGTGGCCAATCTGACCAATGCCACCCCGCAGCTCGGCGTGGAGATATTCGCCGGCGGGCCCGGCAATTACTCGGGTGCGTACGCCCAGGGCGCGCAGCGTTTCGTGACGACCAGTCCGCCGAGAACCTTCGGCGTGCAGATCAGGAAGAGCTTCTAGAATCCGCTAAACTTGGGCTTGAACCCGCGACGCCGGCACGCCGCGGGTTCAAGCGTCTTTCGGGGCAGAGGAGTGAATGCAATGGCTGCGGCACCTGAACTCTCCATTCGCGACTCGGAGTTCTCGGGAACCTTCGGCGTTGCGCGCGCGGACATTACGCCGCCGGCCGGGATCTATGCCCGCTGCTGGGGCAGTTCGACTCATGATATTGCCACCGGTGTTCACAAGCCGTTATTGGCGACCTGCACCGTCTTTGCCGACTCGGACGGGCGCAACGCGCTGGCGCTGCTCGCACTCGATCTGAGCTGGTGGAGTTCGAAGCAGGATGAACTCGAATTGCGCTCGGCGATCCTGGAAGGTTCCGGTCTAAGCGAGCATGAATTGATGTTTCATCCATCGCACACGCACAGCGCGCCCCGAACGGCGCTCGAGTTCGTCAATCGTCCGGGCGGCCATCTCATTCCGCAGTATCGAGCGCAGATCAAGGCAACCTGTATCAGCCTGATCGCAGCGGCCCGGCAGCGGTTGGAGCCGGCCACGCTGACGTGGCGCACGGGGCAGTGTGCGCTCGCGTTCAATCGAGATCTCGAATCGCCCAACGATGGCCGAATTCTTTGCGGCCTGAATCCGGCCGCCGACGCCGACGCTACGCTCTTGACCGGGCGTGTCGTGAACGCCGCGGGCAAGGTGCTGGGCACCTTCGTGAACTATGCCTGTCATCCGATTTCCCTGGGCGGAGGCAACACACTGGTATCGCCGGACTACGTGGGGTCCCTGCGCGAAACCGTGGAGGCCGGGACGGAAACCGGCGAATGTGTTTTCCTGCATGGCGCCTCCGGCAATCAAACGCCGCGGCGCAGCTTCGAGAGCGACGCCCGATTCGCCGACCAGAACGGCCGAGAGATCGGCTATTCCGCATTGTCGGTGTTGACGTCGATGTTTCCGCCCCGAGTGGCACTGCAGTTCTCCGGGGTGGAGGAATCGGGCACACCGTTGGCGATTTGGAAGGAACAGAGCCGCCCCTCGAGGACGCTGATCGAGTCCCGCCGAGTCACCGTGCGCCTGACCATTGCCGACATGCCGAGCCGCGAAGAGCTGCAGACAGCCATCGCCAATGCAAAAGAAGATTACATGGTCGAGCGCCTGACCCGGCGCCTGCTGCAGCGAGAGTCGGTCGGCGATGGCCTGGAGGGGGATTTCTCCTTTCTGGTGTGGCAGCTGGGCGATTCATTCGTCTTGGGTACGCCCGCCGAAATGCATACAGCCTTCCAGTCCGAGCTGCGCCGGAGATTCCCCGCCAACAGCATCGCGGTCCTCAATATCGTCAATGGCTACGCGAGCTATCTACCCCCGCGCGAGGACTATGCCGTGGGGCCGTATCCCACCCGAGTCGCCGTTTATGAGAAGGGTTCCATGGAGATCGTTCTCGGCGCTGCCGATCGGACCATCCGCGACATGCTGGCGGCGGGTTAGGCACCGCTTTTGACATCTCCCGCGGCGCTTTCTCTCAATTCGCTGGACTACGTCGAATTCTTCTTATTCGTAGCCCTGCTGTCCCTGGTTGGATTCCTTTAGGCAGGGGTGAGCGAGCTTCTTCTTCCGAGTATTTTCTCGCGGGCAGAAAGCTGCGCTGGTATGTCGTCGGTGCGAGCTACATCGCCGCCAACATCAGCACCGAACAGTTCATCGGCATGGTGGGCGCCAGCTATCTGCTGGGAATTTGTCCGGCGCTGTATGAATGGCTGAACGTCTTCACCTTCCTGTTCATGATTTTTATCTTCATACCCTTTCTGCTGTCCTCGAAGGTGGTCACGATTCCGGAGTTTCTGGCGCGGCGGTATGGACCGGTCGTGCGGCAGATATTCGCATTCATCACCGTGGTCGCGAACATCCTCATCTTCATGGCGGCCGTGCTGTACACCGGAGGACTGGCGCTCAACGGATTCTTCGGCTGGCCGATGCCCCTCTGCATCGTTCTCACGGGCTTGTTCGCCGGCGGCTGGGCCATCTATGGCGGACTATCGTCGGTTGCCTGGACCGGCGTATTCACGGCCGTGGTCAAGCTCACCGGAGCCTCGGCCGTGACCGTTCTCGGCTTGCTCGCGGTCAACGGCAAGGGAAACATCATCGACGGCTTTCGTACCGTGATCGAGCGCAACCGGGCCGCATCAGGGGCGTGGCACGATGCCCTGCAGCACATTGTCTCTCACCTGACCTCGTCCGGCAGCTACAACCGGTTGTCGGTGTTTCAAGGGCCGGACCATCCGCTGACGCCCTGGACGGGCCTGTTCTTTCTCGTGATGTCGGTGAGCATTTGGTACAACGTGCTCAACCAGTTCATCATTCAGAGAATTCTGGGTTCCCGCAGCATATGGGATGCGCGCATGGCGGTGGTGTTCGCGGGATACGCAAAGCTGTTTTTGCCTTTGATTACCGTGTTGCCCGGACTGATACTTTTCGCACTGCATCCGGAGTTTCTGCAGGGCGACTGGCTCGCGGCGCAACACCAGGCCGACAAAGGCTATATTGCGCTGGTCACGGAGTTGCTGCCGATCGGCATGCGCGGGCTGCTGCTCGCCGTCCTGTTCAGCGCCGTTCAAGCCACCATCACATCGGTGGTAAATTCGACGGCCACCGTGCTCACCATCGACATCTACGTACCCTTGTTTCGCCCCAACGCCACGGACAAACAGATCGTCTCGTTTGGAATTCTCGCGTCGGTTGCGTCGGTGGTCCTGGGAATTCTGATAGCGATCTGGTTGAGCCAATCGGGCGGAGGTATTTTCCAGTACATCCAGACCTTGAACGCGTTCTTTGCGCCGCCGTTTGCGGCGATCTTCGTGCTGGGCATCCTGACGCGCAGGGTCAACGCGACCGGCGGGATTGTCGCCATCATCGGCGGCTTCGCCGTCGGCGTCGTCCTCAAGATCGTGGGAGCTCTGCTGATCATGCCGGGCTGGTTCTATCCGTTTGCGAATCAAGCGGCCATCACCTGGACGGCCTCGATGGCCTTCTGCATCATCGGCAGCGCATTGCACAGCGGGAAGATCGACCCGCCGCTGCAACAGAGGGTGACGCTGTGGGACAGTGCGGCGCTGCTCCGCGAAGGATTGGGCGAAGTTTGGTACAAGAGCGTCATTCTCTGGTCAGCCGGCTTCGTGGTCGCGATCCTCGGCGCCATGTTCCTGTTCTCCGACGTGGTATTCCCCGGTAAAAGCCCATGACCAGAGACACGAGCCCATGACCGCAGACACGAACCCATGACCACAGACGCGAACCCATGACCACGGACACCGAACGGCAGCGCTTCATCGGCAAAGTCGCCATGGTCACCGGCGCGGGTGCCGGCATTGGCCAAGCTGCGGCCGCGGCTTTTGCACGTGAAGGCGCGATCGTCTATGGGCTCGATATCGACCGACGAGCGGCGGAGCAAAGCGCGCAGGCGCTGTCCGGTGCCTCGGGCCGCATCATTCCAGTGGCCGCCGACGTGTCGAATCCCGGCGATATTTCAGCCAGCGTCGACCGGGTGTTGACGGAGACCGGACGCGTGGACGTGCTGGTCAACAACGCGGGGATCAACATGGCGAAGCGGATCCTCGAGCTGGAAATCGGCGACTGGAGCAAGGTCTTCGATACGAACTTGAGGAGCGTGTATTTATTCTGTAAGGCGGTCTGGCCGCATTTCGTGTCGCGCCGATGCGGCGCCATCGTCAACCTCGCGTCGGTGATGGGGCAAGTCGGCGGCGTCGGCTCACCGGCCTATTGCTCCACCAAAGCGGGCATAATCATGCTGTCGCGCTGCCTTGCGAAAGACGGCGCCCGAGACGGGATTCGCGTGAACAGCGTCTGTCCGGGGTACATTGATACCCCCATCATGGAACAGGCATTTCAGGAAACCGCCGATCCAGACGGAGCGCGCCGGCAAGTCGTCGCCAAAATGCCCATGGGCCGTATGGGCGTTCCGGAAGATGTCGCCGCGGGAATTTTATTCCTGGCGTCGGCTGATGCGGCATATATTTCAGGAACTGAACTAACGATCGACGGTGCAGTTACCGCGACTCAAATCGATTAGGCTATAGGCTCGAGAATCAATTGAACCGGACGCCGTGGGCTCAGGGCTGAACCCAGGCGCGCCGATTGTGGAGTTTCTGATGAAGGGAATTCGCGACGCAGAACCATCGCGCAGGAGATCAGCGCGGGCAACTCTCAGCGACGTGGCAAAAGAGGCCGGTGTGTCGGTCATGACGGTGTCGAACTTCGTTCGCGCAAAGCCGGTCAGACTCCAGACGAGAAAACGGGTCGAAGAGGCCATCGCGCGCCTCAATTACCGCCCCAATGTCAGCGCGCGCAGCCTGCGGCTATCCGAGGAATACTCGGTCGGCATCGTCATCGCGGACAGCGACCCCGCATTTCTCAATGATCCCTTCATCTCACGCCTGGTCAGCGGCTTGAGCAACTATCTCAGCAGCCTTGACTACACGCTCGACGTTCAAGGCGTCGCGCCCGAACGTTTCGAGAATGCGACCATTCTCAATAAAGTGGGCAACGAGGCGCTTTGCGCGATCCTGTGCGGTCCGAAAGCCTTGCGGAAGGAGCACTTCGCCAATTTGAATCGGCTTGGCCAGCCCATCGTCGTCTTTCAAGAAGTGTTTCAGTCTCCGGCGCCCAATGTGGCGGTGGTCAGTCAAGATGACTTGTCCGGCGGCAAGCAGCTCGGACAGCATCTACTCAAGAAGCGCTTGCGATCGGTGGTCTTTGTACGCCCGGCATTGGACTGGTGCGCGCTCGAACAGCGCGAAAAGGGCTTGAGAAGCGTGCTTGCAACCGCCGCGCCGGCCATCGACGTAAAGACGCTCATCGCACCGTCGGAGCGTTTCGACGATGTGCAGCAAGCGGTTAGAGATCATCTGGCCAAGAGGACACCGGATGCGATCGTCGCTGCCACCGATTCGATGGCCGTCGCCGCGCTCAAGGCCTGCGAGCTCTCCGGCATTCGGGTGCCGAAGGATCTCATGATTGCGGGGTTCAACGGTTTTGACGTGTGGCGCTACACATCACCGACCATCACCACGGTGGTATCGCCTGCCTATGAAATGGGCCGCCACGCCGGGGAGCTGCTCATTCAACGGCTGAAGACCGGTTCGTTCTCCAAACGCAGCGTCGTATTGCCGGTCCGTCTGCAAGTCGGCGAGTCCACCGGCTGATGATGCAAGTCGGCGAGTCGGCCGGCTAATGACGCAAGTCGGCGAGCCCACCGGTTGATGACATCCGGTTTTCAGACCTCGACGAAAACCTTGCCGTCTTCGGTCCTCACGGGATAGGTCTTGAGCGGCGCGCTTGCCGGAGCGCTCAGTGCGGCGCCGGTGCATACATTGAACCGGCCCTGATGAACCGGACATTCGATGATGTCCTCATCGAAGTAGCCGCGCATCAAGTCCGCGGCCTGATGAGTACAGCGGCGGTCAGTCGCGAAATAGCCGCTGCGGGTCTTGTAGATGATGAGCCGCCTGCCGAGCGCGGAGATCCCAAGCATGGTTCCCTCGAGCATGTTTTCGCCGTCCGGCACGCTGATCCACTCCGACATCGGCCCGCTCAATTCGCTCGCGAAAGATTGAATCGCGGTTCGGTTCGCTGCCGCGATATCGCCTTCAAGATATCGGCATTGGCCGCGACGACACCGTTGAGCGGCGGAGGCAGCTGATCGCCGATGGATCTGTTCAGCTCCGGAAGCGCATGGAAAGGAACCGCAGGGTACAGATGATGTTCGATATGATAATTCATGTTCCAGTACAGAAGGCGTCCGAGCCAGCCGCACTTGATTGACCGCGTGGTCTGGCGATGATCGTAGAGGTCCTCCGCCATGCACATGTGCTGGGTATTGATATATAGCGTGACGATGCAGCCGCCCAAGAACCGGGGTATGAAGTACAGAATGAAGGGCCACGGGCTTTGAAAAGCAATCCCGCCCAATAACAGAGCTGCATAGCAGGCCGACATCAAGCGCGAGTTGATGATCGCGGTGCGAATTTCCGAGGGCGGCAGGAACTCGAGTTCCTGCGGGGTGAACCGGCCCCGGCTGTGCCGGATCAACTGGCGCACGGCATCGAAGTAGAAGGTCAGGCCAAACGTGCCGGAAAGGTAGTGCGTGAGCGTCATGGGGTTGCCGTAAGGCTTCTGTGGGTCCAGTTCGTTGAACCACGTGTGCGTGTGATGCCCGGCGTGCGAGTAGCGGCGATACAGGGGCTCCTCGATGAATACCAGCGAGGTGAACCAAAATATCGTCTCGTTCAACCAGCGCGTCTTGAAGGCGGTTCCATGGGCGCATTCATGCGACGCGGCGTAGGCAAAGCAAAGCACGCCGCCGTACAGGAGCATGGCGGGCCAGACCCAGAGGGTATGCCGAGTGAGGGCGACGACATAACCCGTGGCGATACAGAGCAGCAGCCAGATTCCTACATGGAGCAGCCCCTGCCTATTCGTACGCCGCATCAAGGCTCTCAGCGTGCCCCGGTCGATGCTCGGCGCATACCATGCATCGAAAGGGTCGTCGGCCAAATCCGGATTATCGTCGGCGGTCGTCATGTGTATCCCGGGAAGCCATTTCACTCGAGCCGGTGCAGAGCGGCCGAGGTCTCTTTGATCACTCCTTCGAGGCACCCAGCTGCATATTCGGTGACTCTCGCCGGATAGTTATCCTGCTCGTACGCCGCCGCCTCCGGCAAATAGTTCGTAGCACCGTTGGTCAGGTTGAGAACGGCGACCGTAGAGCCCGAGAACTGTTCACGCAAGGCCACTTGGTAGCGGCTGTAGGGTTCGCCGGTGGTGGACACCATGTAGGCATCGCCCATCCGCCATACGGTGACGGGGAACGTGCCTACGGTCTGATCACCCAGCCGGTCCCTGATGGCGAGCATTCGCTCCAAACGCTCCAGTTCGTAGCGCTCCTTGCATGCCTTGATCCGGGCAAGAATCGTGTCGCGCGGCGGATAATCCTTCAGCGGCAGACGGAGCTGCACGCATTCGGCCCCGAGCACGGATGACACCTCTGATTTTTCCGCGTGGCCCCAGATTCCGAGCGGAGTGCCGGATTCTTCGATCCGCTGGTAATCGAGCCGCCGACTCGGCGGGAGCATGCCGCTCAAAGTCGCCAGCGCGGCGAACCCCAACTCCCGCCCGTTCTGCTCCGCCGCTTCAGGCGAGGCTTCGTAACTGCGGCGCGGCGTCAGATCGCCCGATGCGCCGTGCAGGAACAGGCATATCCCCGCGGTTTCGCGCTCGATGATGTCGCGCATCGGACCCACATAGTCCGGCGACAGCAATTTGTTGGCGCCGCCCAACGAGACGGGGTGGCACGCATAATTCACCAGGACGCCGCGGACTTGACCGTAGGTATCCGAAATCCTGCCGACCAGCAGGGTGTCGTCCGCCGTGCGATCCTTGTTGATGCCGCATACGCCGCGACCCGAAGGCGCATCGACCGAGTCTCGGTTGTAGGCGAGCCCGCATTTTCCATAGGCCCAACCAAGAACCCCTGGGAACGCGCTCGCGCGGGCGGCGGCTACCAGCTCGCAGCAGGTATGCGGCAACGAATCCAAATAAGGAGCGATGAGATGACCGCCCGGGCGATCGGCATGCCGACGCGCGAGAGCAGGCGAACTGTGCGTGTGAGACGGATGCAACATGAGCTGCTGCGGCAGCAGATCAAAGCGCTCCAGGATGGCGTCGCGTATGCGGTCTGCCTCTTCCTGCCACAACGCGATGGCATCCAGCGTAATCAACACCAGTTCGTCCGATGTCGAATCAGAGCGCAGGACCAAGCAGGTTGCGAGCATCGGCCGGTGCACGCCCTCGGCAACGTCATGCGTCGCGCTTCCCCAGAGGCGGGAATAGATGCCTGGGGGCGGCGTGATTGTTGATCGCGCAAAACCGATGCGGCCGTGAAATTCGGGGTGAGAAAGGCTCATTGTTGCGGATGCTGTGTTCATGAAATCGCCTTGGTCGTCGGGATGGTGATTGGACACGCGTCATTCATGCGGAGGGAATCGCCGCCAGGGGAGCGGGGCTGCGCGCCGACGGTACCGCGATCGCCAACGCCAAGAGATAACAAATCCCTGCAAAAACCCCAATCGGCCAGTGCGCACGTCCCACCAGAAGCAGCGCCGCAATCGCGGGTCCCAACGCCATTCCACCGGTGGACATCATAACGCCGGCTAGTGCCGCACGGCCCTTCGGATCGCGCGCGGCGAGCAGCCCCATTTGATACGGCAAACCGTAGAACCAGGAAAAGGCGATGAGTCCGCAGGAGATCGCAAACGCGGCGGGCGTCGATCCATAGACCAATAACAGCACCGCCAAACAGGAGGCGCCCAAGGAGATTACCTGCGGCCACATCCGGCCGATGGACATGCTCATGAATCGAGCGAGCAATGAACCGCCAACGCCCCATATCAGCATCGACAGGCCCAGCCATTTTCCGACGGCATGCTCCTCCAAGCCCGCCGCCACGCCGATGCGTTCTTGATAGGCCCAGATCGCGCCGTGTCCCGCGTAGAGCAGCAACATCATTGCCAAAAGAAGCATGACTCGAGACGGCAGGCTGGTGAATCCGGATAGGGAGGTCGGCCGAGAACTTTGCGGCCCGTAACGTATCACCCACGGAATCGTCAGCAGCGCCAACAGAGTCATCAGACAGAGGGTGAGCAGCAAGCCCGGCAGGCCGCCTGCGTGCAGCAGATAGGGCGCGAGCAGCGTCAGGATCCCCGAATAAGTAATGGCGATCGCATTGACGATCGCAAAAACATGCTCGGGCTGCTCGTCCGACGACGCCAAATTGAGATAGAGGCAGAACGCGGCGGCCGCTCCGATGCCTGACAAGAATCGCGTCGGTAGAAGCCAAGTGAAGCTGCTCACGAAACAAGTCAGCAGATTTGCCCCTGTGATGGCGGCGACTGCGAAAAGGGCGAGAGCGGTGCGCGGCGCGCTGCTCATGACGGGTATCATCGCGAGAATGCCGAGCGTCAATCCGGCGAGTTCCACTGATGCGACGATGCCCGCTTGGCGCTCGGTGAGTCCGAGCAGATCCACCATGGCGCCGACCACCATCGGTTGAACGACCAGCGGCGTGTTTCCCGCCATGGAAAAGGCGCCCATGGCGATCAGCGATCGTGGGTTACTCATGCCGCCAAACTCAATATGTGTAACGTTACAATACGCGTAATGTACGTGATCGCATGCCGGCGTGCAATGTCTCTACGCGGCGTCCTTGTTCGGGTTAATCAGATACTTATGTCCGGTCGTTGCTTGGCCATAGGCCGCGATGGTCTTCAGATCCAGCGCTTCGACCAACGATACTTCGCCGGCGTAGCGGCTGGCGAAGGTGGTTTTGAGCTCCGTGGCGACGCGCTGCTTGAGTCGTTGCACGGCGGCCGCGCCGATCTTTTGCAAGAAGGGGGTGACCAGCCAGCCGCCCACTCCCCAGGCCATGCCAAAACTGCGGTTGAGTTCGATCGGGCCCTGCCCGAGGCCTCCATACACATAGACCTGCTTGTGCGTCGCGGAGCCGTAGCGGCTGTACTGCGTGGCCTTCCTCGAGAGGGCTGCCTCCATGCACATCAGGATCTGGCTGGCGAGCTTGCCGCCGCCGATGGCATCGAAGGCCAGCGTTGCGCCGGTTGTCGAGAACACCTCGATGAGATCCTGCACGAAGGTGGGTGAACTCGAGTCGCACACGTGAGCGGCTCCCTGCGCCCGCAATAAATCAACTTGGGCGGGAGTGCGGACGATGTTCACCAGGGCGATCCCATCCTGCAGGCAAATCCGATTGAGCATCTGTCCCAAATTGGAGGCGGCCGCGGTGTGCACCAAGGCGCTGTGGCCTTCGTTGCGCATGGTCTCGACCATGCCGAGCGCCGTGAGCGGGTTGACGAAGGACGAGGCGCCCTCGGCCGGCGTGGCGCCCGGCGGCAACAGGAGACATTGTTCGACCGGCACACATCGATATTGCGAGTACATCGCGCCGCCGAGCACGGCGACGGTCTTGCCGAGGAGCGCCTGCGCCGCCTCCGACGAACCGGCCTCGATGACGACCCCCGCACCCTCGTTGCCGACGGGCATGGAGACGTCGAAACGGGCGGTCATGCCTTTCAGTGCAGCGTCCGGAATGCGGGCCGTCACGCGCGGTTGATCTTTCGTGCCGATCTGGGTGGCTTTGGCGATGTCGGCCCCGGCGAAGAGCAGGCCGAGATCGGACGGATTGATGGGCGCCGCCTCGACGCGCACCAGCACCTCGTTGGCCGTGGGATCCGGCACGGGCACGCGGGTCAGCGATAGATCCAGTTCGCCGTTTTTCTTGACCAGCGAGCGAAGTTGCAGAGCGGTATGTGCCATAGCTTGTTCCATGATCAAGCGCCATTGGTGACCGACGGTCGTGGAGGTGACCGTCCAATTGGACTTAATGCTACCCCCCGGCCCGAGCCCTGGCCAGATCGCCGGTGGCGGCAAGATGAGTCGTGTATCCTGACAGATTGGAATAACAAGCAATGAACAGCGTTCGAAGCGCTGCCTGTCAGGGAGTGACCATGCATATCCGGCGATTGATCATTGCGACGATGTTTCTCTTGGGCGCCGCGACGGAAGGGTGGGGCGCAATCAACGACTGGACGGCGATCGGACCGAGCGGCGGCACGGTCAACAAGATCGTGTTCAACAAGGCAACGCCAAGCACGGTGTATGCCGTCGCGACGGGCGGATTCTATCGCTCGCAGGACGGGGGCGTGTCGTGGCAGCTCATCAAGTCGGATTTTTATAATGCGCCGCAGGACCTGGCGATCGATCCCTCCGATGCGGCTCGCATCTATGTGGTCACCCCCAATTATCCCTACCTGTATGTGAGTACAGACGGCGGCGCGAGTCTGTCGGCCGTCACCAGCTTGCCGACCGGGGTTACGACCGCGTGGCAAGTGGCGGTCAGCCAGAACGGTGCGACTCTCTATCTGGCTGCCGGCGGCAGAGTGTTCTACAGCGCCGATCGCGCGGCGACCTGGCAGGAACGGACGGCGGTCAGCACGTATTCCGGGGCGCTCGTGTTCAAACTGTCGATCGATCCCACCGACGCGAACACCTTGTATGCATCGGCGAGGACAT
>Ga0137412_10001289_pt1 | contig 19278 bp, 15 predicted proteins | sample CZODoug2_1_16fun_FD_122160 | JGI IMG/M metagenome (GOLD analysis project Ga0137412, IMG submission 122160) | Vadose zone soil fungal communities from Angelo Coast Range Reserve, California, USA - CZODoug2_1_16fungal (Hybrid Assembly) | ecosystem: Environmental > Terrestrial > Soil > Vadose zone...
AAATCAGCCAACCCCAGCGGCCCCATCGGATGGTTCATGCCCGTCTTCATCACTGCATCCACCGCCTCCGCAGTCGCCACGCCCTCCATTACGCAATACGCCGCCTCATTAATCAGCGGCATCAGCACACGATTCGACACAAATCCCGGCGCATCGTTGACCGCCACCGGTTTTTTGCCCAGCCGCTCGGCAAGCTGCATCGTAGTGGTAAACGTCGTATCGCTGGTTTGCAGGGCGCGGATCACCTCCACCAGCACCATCACCGGCACAGGATTCATGAAGTGCATACCCACAAATCGCTCCGGCCGTTTGGTCATCGCTGCCAGCGTCGTAATCGCAATCGAGGACGTGTTGCTGGCAATTATCACGTCGTCGCGCACCAGATGATCCGCTTCCGTCAAAACATGGCGCTTCAGCTCAAGCTTCTCCGGGACGGCTTCCACAACAAAATCAGCATTCGCCAGGGTCGACATGTCGGTGACAGGAAGCACTCGTTCCAATACAGTTGCCTTCTCAGCCGGCTCTAGCTTTCCTTTTTTGATTTCGCGATCGAGATTGCTGGCGATCGTATCGACAGCGCGGTCCAGAAAGCGCTGCTCAACGTCGCGCAACAGCACCTTGTAGCCCGCGCGCGCAAAAACGTGCGCGATGCCGTTACCCATGGTGCCCGCCCCAAGCACAGCCACAGTTCTGATGGAATCAATCGACAAGCTGCATCCTTCATCCTTCGCAACGAACTAAGCGAACTAGAGGATGCACGCGACGCGCATTGCGGTCAAGCCGTGAGGAGTAAACGATCTACTGCGGCGGCACGCCTTCGATGATCTCGCGAACAATCTCGCGCGCACGATCTGCATTGGACGGCGGAACATAAACCACGGTGAGTCCGCCCTTGTTCATAGCGCGAATTGGAATCTCATTTTCCCGTAAAGCAGTCGTGAGGAACTCAGTCGTCCGAGGATCGTCCCCGGCCCAAACGGATACGCTGGCCCGCTCCTCGCCGGCTTGACCCGTCTGCGGCTCAGGCGTCGACTCTCCGTCCGCTTCCTCTTCGGCGTCGGGCAATTCCACGTCCGCAAGCTCGCCTTCGCTAAGAAGCTTCTCCAAAATCGCTTTCGCTTGTGGCAGATCGGGCTGGTGCACAGCGACCTCGAACCCAAAGCGAGGCTTCCAGTCGATAGGCAGCGGGTCTGGCTCGATTTCGCCTTCGCCAATAGGCTTGTCCGCGTAGGGTATGCCCGACTCTTCGAGTTCTTGCAGCAGGGCTTCGTGAAAGGCAGGATTCTCGCCCTCCCAAAGCACGACGTATGAACTTTCCGGCGCAGGTTTGGTTGACACCGATTCCTCCATGACGGAAGCGGTGGGCGGGACAGCGGAAAGCCAGCTTACCACATAGCATTTGAGGGCGGAGCAACCCACCGGCGCGGCAAAGGGCAGGCCTCGGGTGCCTCCAACCTACCAGAGCGAGGTGCGTCTTTTTGCCCGTCCCACCCGTATACAGCTTAGAATGAGCGCGACATCCATCTGTGCGACCTTAGCCGGGCCGGCCGCAGCTTCGGCCCTCACCGGGTCGGCTTCCTTGCTGTTTTCGACATTCATGGCCGACGACACCAAGTCCCTGGCCCTGGGCCTGAAACGCCGCGATCCCGATCTGCTCGACGCCCTTATCGAGCAGTATCAATACCGCCTGTTCCGCTATCTGCTGTACATCACCGGCAATCGCGAGCGCGCCGAGGACTTCTTTCAGGAGACCTGGATCCGAGTGCTCGAACGTGGCCATCAATACGACGGCAAATCCAAGTTTGAAGCCTGGCTGTTCTCCATCGCCCGCCACTTGGTCATCGACTGGCAGCGCCAAAAGAAAGCGCAAAGCCTCGATGCCCTCACCAATCCTGACGAAGGTGCTCCCATGGAGTTCCCCGGCGACGATCCCTCCCCACTCCATCTCGTCTTAACGAACGAGTCCGACGCCACCGTCCAAGCCTCGCTCGAAAAACTCCCAGCCATCTATCGCGAAGTCTTACTCCTGCGTTTTCAGGAAGAATTGGGCCTGGTGGAGATTGCCACCGTGCTCAGCGCGCCGCTCTCCACGGTAAAATCGCGCCTCTATCGCGGCCTCGAAGATTTGCGCCTACTACTAGCGGGAGCAACGGCATGAACCAAGAGCTACACGCGCGAGCCGAACAATTGATCGCCCAAGAGCGCGTCGAAGGCATCTCCCCCTCCGACCAGCATTGGTTGCGCCAGCATCTCGCGGAGTGCCCAAGCTGCTCGTCCCGCGCCGCCGCAACCGAGCAAGCCCTGCGCTCGCTGCGCAGTCTGAGCGTGCCCTTTCCGAAAACGCTGGCCAGTCGCACGCAATTCCGCGTTCGCCTCCGCGCCCAACAATTGCGCGCCGAACCCCGTTGGCGCATGGTCTGGGCCGCATGCGGAGTTTCCTGGGCCTTCGGCGCAGCCACCGCTCCATACGTCTGGCGTGGCCTGGAATGGGCCGGCCACCGCATGGGCCTGCCCAACATTATCTGGGAACTTGGCTTTGGACTTTGGTGGGCGCTGCCCGCCGCGGTGGTCGGAGTCATCCTGATGATAGACAACGTAGGACGCGGCAGCGAGTCGGCTTGGAAGCGCCAACCGAATTAAGTTAGCACGTCAAGCGAGCGCGTCAATTGAGCACGTTCAATCGAGCATGTGAATGAGGAGTCGATGATCGAAGATCCCCAAGGCGTAAAAAGTTCCTTCAGCGAAAAGATGCGGCTCATCCGTTTTCGCCGCAAAAAAGAAAATCTGCGCTTCTGGCAAGAGTTCAAGCTCGTCCCTCGCTGGCTGATCTGGATGGTAGTAGTGCTGTTTCTGATCGCACAAATCATCGGACAAATGGTCCTTCATCACCAACTGGCGAACCATCAGGAAGTTTTTGGCGCGGAATTGGACAGTGACCCAGGCGCGGCGGGAGCAGCACTATTCGCCATTATCACCGGTGTGTCTTTAGTTTTCGCCGTCATGATTTTCATGGTCGGCTACGTCAACAAAGACGCCAAACGCCGCGGCATGCACTCCGCCCTATGGACCTTCCTCGTGCTCGTGTTGATGCCCGGCTATCTCGTCCTCGGCTTCATCATTTACCTGCTGATGCGCGAGCCGCTGCCCTACAATTGCCCGCAATGCGGCACGACTGTCGGTGCTCGCTTCAACTTCTGCCCCAACTGCAAATGCAATCTGCATCCCGCTTGCCCGCAGTGCAAGCGCGAAGTCGCGGAAACCGACAAGTTCTGCCCCTATTGCGGCCAAGATCTCGATCCCGCGAAGCTCACCGAAGGTAGAGAAGTGCCTAGCGCCCCAGCGTGAGCCATGCGGCGAGTGCCGCAAATTTTTCATCCTGACTCCACGGCGGTCCGAGCGATTTGCCAAGCCCAGCGATTCGCCGCTTAAGCGCAGCTTCCTGGATGCCAAGCGCCGCTGACGCCGTCGCGAAAAGCTCTTTCTCTCGGATGCCCTCCATCGGAATGTCGCAGCGAGAACACGCCGCGCGCAAACCTTCGCGAAACAGTTCGCCGTCCGCGGTGTGAATCAGCGCGTGTGATACAAGTATTTGCTCGAGAGCGGGAAGCGTGCGCCCAGAGGCCAGCAGCAGCGCGCCGCATGTAATTCGAAAGTCACCCGCTGCCATTTGCGCCTGCAGCGAACGCAGCGAGGATACCGCCAGCCCCTTCGCCTCCGTCTGCACATCTCGAATGAACTTCGCAGCACCCGGGCGCTCCATTTTTTCCGCGGTGTGATATGGCTGCCGGAAGGTATAACTGAATGTCTTTACCAGCTGAATTTTCTTGCGCTCGACGACCATAGGCGAGTCGAGCGGCCCGCACACCACAACCGCCGCAGCCCAGCCGGAATGCACCCGAAAACCAAGCGCCGCAGCCTGCACAGAACGCTCCGAGCTTCATCGTGAAACAGAAACTGCTTTTGAGAAAAAATTTGCGACCAAATAGCGGTGCGCTTCTAATTCAGGCCGGCGGAGACGCTTCTCGAACCTCACGGATGATTTCGCGAGCCTTCGCTTCGTCCACTGGCATCACCCGCAACCATATCGTTCCTGGCGACTGTCCTTCGCAGCGCACGCCGATACTGTTTTCCCGCAGGCAATCTTGCAACAACTTCGCCAACGCACCGTCTTCACCGCTCCAAATTCCTACCGAAGCAGCGCTCGGCGTCCATGCATGCGTAGGCGCAGTCTGCTCCACTGGCTCATCTCCGAGCGTCAAAGCGGAAGATTCCATCCCCACAAACGGTGAAGCCTCGTAAATGTCGCCGAGAAGCTCCTTCGCTCGCGCTGCATCGGAAGCAAATGTGCGCACCGCGTATTTCGGCCGCGGCATTCCCAGCTCGAAAACCAAATGATCGTTCGTGGCTTGCACATGGTGCCGAATCCCGGCATCCCGCAAGGTATGGATCACCTCGCTGACCGCTCCGGGATCGCCGCCCCGCCATACTAGCTCGATCCGCTCCTTGCGCTGACGCTCATCAAGCGGTCGCCCTCGCCACTCTTCAGGGACCAACTCGACACCGCAGACCGTGCACGCAGCGTGACTGTTGGAGTATTCCGCGTCGCACAGAGGACAATATTTCATGGCCGACTGCTCCTGCGGCCCAGCCATCGCGATTGCTTCGCCGGGCGGCTTTTGCTCCACAATTAAAGTAGCCTTGCAATACGGGCAAGCTGCAAGGAAGGCCGAGCATTGCTGGCCGCACGAGTGACATGTTTGCGGGTCGTAGCCTCCAGCCTGCGATTGAATGGCCTCGCCCGCGGCACGTAATGCGCGATCGAAGTCCCGAGACAAAACATGAATCCGCGAACCTGACCGGACCAGCACGCCAAACATTCCGCCAGGCTTTTCTTCGACGAATGCGGGGATTTCGGCGTCGCGCAGGGCGCCCGCGACAATTTCAAATTCGCTGGAATCCTTACCGATCCATAACAGTCGCGCAGGGTTCGATAGTGCCTCTTGCGATCCTAAGGAGCGAACCAAAGGCGCATGGCAGGTGGCACAGACTGTCACACCCTCTCGATATTCGCCGCGGCACAGAATGCAATAGTTCAAGAACGCGTACCTCGCGCCGAGATAATAATCCACATTGGTCTGCAGTTTGTCTGTAAATCGTCAAAGACGCTCGACGGCGAGTGCCACCGCATTGCCGCCACCCAGGCACAGCGCCGCTATGCCGCGCCTCAAATTTCGCCGCTGCAATTCGTAAAGCAGCGTAACCAAGACGCGCGCTCCGCTCGCTCCAATCGGATGCCCCAGCGCCACCGCGCCGCCGTTCACATTCACTTTCTCAGGATTAAGCCGCAGTTGGCGGGTCACCGCGATCGCCGCCACCGCGAACGCTTCATTTAACTCCACCAAGTCCACATCCTTGTCGCGATCCCATCCCGTCTTCGCCAGCAATTTCTCCACCGCTTCTACCGGAGCCATCATCACCCACTTCGGCTCCACGCCGCTCACCGCTTGCGCCACAATACGCGCCATTGGCTGCTTGCCCAGCCGCGCCGCATTGCGTTCGCTCGTCACTATTACCGCCGCCGCTCCATCATTTGTCCCCGGAGCATTCCCAGCCGTCACCGTGCCATCCTTCTTGAACGCTGGCTTCAGCTTCGCCAGCGCCTCCATCGATGTGTCCTCCCGCGGCGATTCGTCGTACTTGATCACCACCGCCTCGCCTTTTTTCTGCGGCACTTCGATAGGCAGAATCTGCGCCTCAAAGAAACACGATTTTCGCGCGCGCACCGCTTTCTGATGGCTCTCCACCGCGAAACGGTCCTGCTCCTCGCGCCCAATCCCATATTTCTCCGCCACCAACTCGCCGGTCATCCCCATGTGAAAATCTTCGTAAGCGTCCCAAAGCCCGTCGCGAATCATGGAATCGACAATTTTCCCGTCGCCCAGCCGATAACCCGTGCGCGCCTGCGGCAGCAGATATGGGCAGTTGGACATAGACTCCATCCCGCCTGCCACCACAATTTCGGACTCACCGAGTTGCACTGCCTGCGCCGCCAGCGCCACCGCCTTCAGTCCCGACCCGCACACTTTGTTGATTGTCATCGCCGCTACGCGCGGATCGCAGCCACCCTTGAGCGCGGCTTGGCGCGCCGGATTCTGGCCCAATCCCGCCTGCACTACGTTTCCCAGAATTGCTTCGTCGACCTGTTTCGCTTCCAACCCAGAGCGGCGAATCGCTTCAGCGACCGCCTTCGCGCCCAGGTCAACCGCGGAAAAGCTGGAGAGTCCGCCTTGAAATTTTCCAATGGGAGTTCGAACTGCCGAAAGAATTACGGGCGTTTCCATACCAAGCCTCCGAATCAAGTCCGAGTATATCGGATGCGGAAGGCATGCGCTTCGCTGCAAATGAGGCAAGCCAAAGCGCCGGGAGAGGGCGCCATACATAGGTGCACTCCTCTGCGTTTCTCTGGCAACTCTGCGTCTCAGCGTTATCTTTAGTTCTTTTTCCGTTCGTTAATTCGCAGCACCCGCGGTGCTCGCCTGATGTTCATCGGCGCTGGCACCGTATAATCCTGGCACCGCAATGTTCAGCAACCGGAAGTACACGCCGAGCTGCGCCCGATGGTGAATCAGATGATTCATCACCACGCCCCGGATGACCGCCACGCGCGGCATGGCGAAAATCTCGTTACCACCAGCCAGTAGCTTCCACGTCTTCATTATGTCTTGATCGCTGACCGACGCCAGCGCCGCCCGCGCTTCCGCCGATTCTTTATCAAACGCAGCCAGAAGCTCCTTCTGATTTCCAGTTTTCGGCTGCTCGTACGACGACTTACCGTCCGCCGGAGCATAGTCGAATTCTTCAGTATGGATGGTCATGGTTGCCCATCCGGGAAGCGTAGCAACGTGACCAGCCAGCCATCCGAGCGTGCCGGACTTCTCGTGTGGCTTCCAGTTCCACTTCTCGTCGGGGACGCGTTCCAAAGTCTTACGCGTGTTTTTCATTTCCTCGTCGAATTCGCCGAGCATCGATTGGCCGATAGTCATGGTTAGCCTCTCTGAGGGAGTTTTTGTCTTGCGGATTTGCAGCGCGGCCATCTTAGGCGAACAAAAGGCGAAATGTCAAGTAAAATCTTGTTAACGCTTCAGAATCTCAGTCGCCTTTGCTGGCCCCGTTGAACTGCGCCGCGACTGGGCACAAAATAGGCCCATGGCACACCAATTCACAACCTCTTATACCCAGGACGCCCGCGATCTCCTCCGTTATTACAAACGCCTCGGCGATCGCGCCATCGAACAATGTCCCGATAACCACCTCTTCACCACCCTCGACCCCGAATCCAACTCCATCGCCATCATCGTCAAGCACATGGCTGGAAATATGCGCTCTCGTTGGACCGATTTTCTGACCAGCGACGGCGAAAAGCCTGATCGCAACCGCGACGCCGAATTTGAAACTCCGCCGCAAACGCGTTCTGGTTTGGTCGCCCTATGGGAAGCTGGCTGGAAAATTTGTCTCGATGCGCTCGACGCTCTGAAGGATGAGGATCTGACCCGTACCATCACCATCCGCACCGAGCCGCACTCCGTGATGCAAGCCATCAACCGCCAAGTCGGCCACTACGCTCACCACGTCGGTCAAATCGTATTCCTCGCCAAACATTTTGCCGGCGAAAACTGGCAAACGCTAAGCGTCCCAAAGAAAAAATCAGCCGATTTCAACCGCCGAGTAGCAACCGGCGAAGCATCCCAGCGCTAATTCTTCTCTGCGAGCCTTCGCGTTCTCTGCGCCTCAGCGTTATCTTTTTTCTTCTCTCTTCCTCCTCCGTCGTTTACAGGCGGAATACCGGTAATAGTCAGCCTTCCTACCATTTCTCACCGTTGTATCGCGCCCCAAGCGCCGCATTACACTCAAGTCCAAGAAAGAGGGACACCATGGATCTGCCAGTCATGAGCGAAGTGCAATTCGACGTAACCCACGAAGAGCCCACCGGCTACGCCGCCGAGTGCGACAGCGAAAACATGTCCGTAATGGCCGACACCTGGGAAGAACTCCGCTGCAACGTAAAAGCCGCCGTAGAAAAGCACTTCCACGACGGCCCAAAGCCATCCTCCATCCGCCTACACCTGGTCCGCGACGAGGTCATCTCCCTCGCGTGAACAGCGGGAGGCGTACTTCTCCTAAAAATCGTTCAGCTGTTCTTTTTTGCCCTTCCGGCCGGTAGTAACCTCCGTCCCACGCTATAAAATGCACGGATGTTTGTGACGATTCAGTTCGCGCGGCCCGGAACTCGCTTGCCTCGGCCGCTAACTTCTCCTAAAACTCCGCGATTCAAATTCTCTAGTCCCAACATCCCAATATGCCTAAGTCCTTTCGCTGCCACACATGCGCGAAATCCGCGTGTAAACCCTTTCGCTGCCACACATACAAAAATGGCTCTTCGTAAGTCCTTCCCCTGCCACACATACGAAAAAGCAGGGGGTGTCCCCCCAGGGTTTTGTCGCGATCAGGATGGCGTTCTCTTTCGGGAATTGTTCAGTGGGAAGTGTCGCGCAGGAGGACCGCGTCCGATTCGACGTGCCCGCGCTCGATGGCCAGTTTGCTACCGTCCGGCGAAAACCGAAATCTCATGATTCGTTCCTTACTGAAATGCGTGAGTTGCCGAGGGGGCGAGCTATCGAGCGGTTGCTCCCAAAGATTATCCACGCCCTTTTCTCGCACCACGTATACAACGGCTTTTGGGTCTGGCGCGAAAGCCAGGGGCGCTGAAGCCCGTTGGTCCAGCTCATGATAGTTCGTCTTCTTATCCTCGGTCGAGTAAACCGTCAGGACCAATCGGTGATCCAATTCCCTCACGTCCCTGCCGACAATCCTTTTCCCATCCGGCGACACGCTCCATCCCCAGGAGGCGTCTCGGACCAGGGTCTCCGGCTGGCCGCCTTCAATGGAAACGCGCTTGATCGCCTGATTATCTCCGCGGTCGACGTAAAAAACCCACTTTCCCTCAAGCGCGCATTCCGGTTCGCTTTCGTTGGGGCCAAACGTAAGCTGCTTCAAATTGGTCCCGTCGCTGTCCATACGCCAAAGATTCATCGACGCTTTCCCGGCACGCCCCGCCGAACGAAAAACATAATATTTCGCTCCGCAGGTAGTGACCTGATCGGAGACGTGCTGCGCGTCGGAAAGCAAAACCGTTTCGCCGCCCGCTGGATTCACCATACGGATATCCGGAGTCTGCGGCACGATCAACCGGCCATCCGCGGCCCAATCCCATCGCCAAACATCTCGATGCGAAGCCAGCGGCACCGCTTGCACCGCATCGGGCGAACTTGCAGGCGCCACCTCGATTTGAAAGTCGCCGTGCACCTGACTCGCCACGATGCTTCGGCCATCGCCCGAAACGCTCGGGTGAAAATAGTCGTTAGTGTCCGTGGTGAGCTGCCGTGATTCTCCGGTTGGATAGCTCACCAGCGTCAACTGTCCGTGCAAGCTGGTCATCTGACTCACCGTCGACATCACCAACCCAGTGCCATCCGGCAGCCACACACCACCGAAATACAGCCGTTCCGCCGAAAATGCGCTGGTCTGATGTTTGCCGGTGCCTACGTCAATGGACTCCAGCCCGGAAATCGTGTCCTGCGTGGGCTGCGCCACCGGAATCACGATGGTCTTGCCGTCGGGCGACCATGCCGGCTCAAAACTGTTGCTGGCCAGTGGCGTATTGCTGAACAGCGCGCGGTCCGGCCTGCCGTCGCTGTGCGCAATCAGCAAATCGTAGAAGGGCGTGTCGTGATGCTCGCGCAGATACGCGATGCGTTGCCCATCCGGAGAAAACGTAATCGGGCTGTCGACATCCCGGGTCAGCAGTTGCGGCGTGCCCCCAAGTACCGGAGCGCGATACAACGAGGCCAGCGTATGTTCGGATTCGTCGCGGCGCACGCAGTAGATATAGCTGCCGTCCGGAGAGAACGTCAGCCCTGCGTACTGGGTTGCCGCGGGTGGGACCACCTGCGTGTTGCTCATGGTAGGAATATGCCGCAGCCACAGGGACTGCAGTCCGTTTTCATCACGCACGTGCAACAGATATTTGCCGTCCGGTGAAAGCGCGGCCAGGGAAACGTTGCCGTTGTTGGTCAGATTGTCGATCGTGAAATGCTCGAACGGCAAATGTCGATTGCGTTGCAGCAATGAGTACACGCCAAAAGCGGCGGCAGCCAACACAACCAGCGCGATGACAGCAGTTAATCCTGCGCCCAGTTTGTTCTGTTTCGCAGCTTGGACAATTACAGAGCCGCTGGATTTCACACGAGAGGGTGTGGCGTCCTGCGGCGTTGGGGCTAGCGGCAGGGTAATCCAAAGGATGGGGTATAAGAATAATCCCACACCGGCGCCCAGCAATCCGAATAACCAAAGGACACGCATGGTTGTGGGATCGACACCGGAATAGTCAGCTAAGCCGCCGCAGACACCCGCGATCTTCTTGTCGGTGCTGGAGCGCACCAAACGTTTTTTGCCGGCCGTTTGCGCGACGGCGGTGCTCGGCGGCGCAGGGACCGATGTAATTCGCGCGGATGACGCTGCGGCAACTCGCCCAGAATCGATTTCGCGCTGCAAGCGCTTCAGATCGGCGCGTACCTCCGCGGCAACTTGATAGCGAATCTCGCGGTCCTTCTCGAGCAATTTATTGAGAATGCGCTCAAGCTCGGCGGGAGTGGTTGGATTCAGCACGACTGGCGCAGTCGGAGCATTGTGCAGGATGTTGTCGAAAATCACGGCGCTGGTTGACCCGGGAAACGGATGCTTTCCCGTGACCAATTGGTAGAGCACCGCACCGAGCGAGAACAAGTCGCTCCGCCCGTCCAGCTCTTCGCCGCGCGCTTGTTCCGGCGACATGTACGCGATGGTGCCGACCGCAGTCCCCGGACTGGTCAGGAGGTGCGCCGTGTCGCCAATCGTCTCGCCGCCAAGATTCTCCTCCCCCTCATGCAGCAGCTTGGCGAGGCCGAAATCCAGAATCTTGATGGCCCCGCGCTCGATGACACAGATATTGGCTGGCTTGATGTCACGGTGCACAATTCCTTTTTTGTGCGCCGCATCCAGCGCATCGGCGAGCTGAATGCCAATCTCCAGAACGCGCGGAACCGGCAGCGGTGTACTGGCCAGCAATTTGTCCAGCGTCTGCCCTTCCAGCAGCTCCATGGCGATGAAGGTGCGTCCGTCATGCTCCTCGATGGCATGAATGGTGCAAATGCCGGGGTGGTTCAGTGCTGACGCCGAGCGCGCCTCGCGCACAAATCGCTCGAGCGAGATGGCGTCTTTGGTCTCGGTGGGCAGGAATTTTAGGGCGACGCGGCGCCCGAGCTTGGTGTCCTCGGCTTCATAGACCACACCCATGCCGCCCCCGCCGACCTTGCGGACAATCTTGTAGTGCGCGATGAGTTGGCCTTCCATGCTGTTTGGAAACAAAGATGGTAGACGCTGCCGCGAACGCGGTCAACGTAGCTTGGGAGTAATTTTGGAGTGCGGCGGACTAGCCATCGCTTTTACAGAGAGCGCCGGCAACTTCCTTGCGACCGGACCGTCGGCTACAACTCTGAATGCGCGCTATTCCTTGGGAGCGTAGTAGCCTTTGCGGGCCAGCACTTTCAAATCGTGATTGTTCATCTCGACTTTGATCTTGCGGAATTTTCCGTCATGGGCCGAATTCGTAGGATAGTAGCCGAGCGTGTACTGGCTGCGCAGCTCCTCGGAGATTTGGTCAAAGGCTTCCGCCAAGTGCTTTTCGGAATTGACGGAAATTGTGCGTCCGCCGGTCTCTTCGGTGAGCTTATGCGCCACGCCGCCGTTGCCGCCGCCAAAGTGCGGGTCGGCCACCAGCAAAATGTGCACCACGGTATCGGTACGCTGCGCCGCTTCCACCGCTTCTTCCAGGCGCACTTTACTGCCTTCGTCTTGCGCATCGGTCACGATCAGCACGGCTTTGCGGCCAGCCTCGGTGTTGAGTTTTTCGTTGCACGCCAGATAAATCGCGTCGTAGAGCGCTGTTCCCGTAATTTGCCGCGAACCGATCGGTCCCGGGTTGCTGGCAATGCTGCCGCCCGACGGCGTATTGATGCGCGCCTTGTGAATGGCTCGGTTAATTTGGCCGCGATCATCAGTAAAGTCCGAGAGCAAGTCCACGTCGGAATCGAACGACATTACCAGGGCCTCGTCGCCCTTGCGCAGGACCCGCTCCATAAAGCGGCTGCCGGCATCCTGAATCGAGCTGAGCATGTACTGTTCGCTGCCCGACGTATCCAGCAACATGGCCAGTGTTATGGGCAGGGTGACTTCCTTGGAGAAGAAAGCGATTTGCTGCGCCTGGTTGTCCTCGGCGATCTTGAAGTCTTCTTGCTTCAGGTCGGTGACGATGCGCTTGCTTTTGTCGCGAACGGTGACGAACAAGTTGACCAGGCTTACTTGCGTGCGGATTACCGGGGGTTGCTGCGACGGTTCCTGGGATAGCGCTTGCAAGGTGGTCCCCGCCGCCGCACCCAGGGCCGCACAGACCACTAGAACCTTCATTGCCGAACGCATGTATAATTTCCTTGTACAGGATACCCGGTCAGAAGTGCCCGCCGCCAGCTTGCTCACGCCTCGTTATGATGCGGGGAAGCTTGGCGGGGGATGCGTGGCTCAGCCCACCGGAGCTGCTGGAAACCGTAGAAAGTTTGGCCTGAGGACCATGAAAAGTCTACGAAAAATAGCCTTTGCCGCTATCGCGGCGCTACCTGCGTTCGCCGTGTACCTCGCGGGGCAAACCGCCGGCCAACCGGCGCCTGCGACAGGTTCCACGCAGAATTCCTCGCCGCAGACCCCGCAGGGTCCGCCGGCCGGGCCGCCGCCGAGTGACGCGCGAGCGAAGATTAGCGTGAACTCCCAACTGGTGGTTCTGCCAGTGACCGTCAAGGATCGCTCCGGCAATCTTGTTCCGGACCTGGGGCGTGACGAATTTCGCGTCTTTGAAGACGGTGTGGAGCAAAAAATCGATGTCTTCACGGCGGAGGCCTTTCCGCTGTCGATGATCATCCTTCTCGACAACGACCTCAAAGACAAGGACGCGCAGCAGGTGCGCAAGAGCCTCGACGCGGTGGTCGGGGGGTTGAGTCTGGATGATGAGGCTTTTATCTGTCGTTTCGACCAATTTTTCCATCCGGGTGCCGGATTTACAGCCGACCACGATGTGCTGCTTACGGAACTCCAGCGCACCAAGATCGATTCACAACCGTCTACGTCTCCGCCGGGCGGCGCCATCGCCAATGCTCCCTCGATCAACGGACATTCCGCCATCGGAGATTCGCCCAATATGACGTCCGCGACGATGAATATTCGCGGGCAAACGACCAAAGCGCTGGATGATGCGGTTTTCGGGGCCGCGCAGCTTCTGCACAGTCGTGAGCGGAATCGTCGCAGAGTGATTCTGCTGATTTCGGACGGCGCCAATGGCGGGAAAAAGACCAATAAGATGAATTACGACAGTGTAGTGAAGACCTTGCAGCACGACAATATCGAGGTCTACAGCGTGGCGGTGGCCAGCGCCTTCCTGGAGCGCAAGTTCAATCGGCTGATCGATTACGCTCACGACTCCGGCGGTGAAGTTTATTTTGCGGCCAAGCGCGAAACACTGGAGGAGCTATACTCGCGCATCAGCGAAGAAGCGCGGAACCAGTACACGCTCGCGTACGTGCCCCGAGGCACGGATCGTTCCGCGGAGGTCCATAAGTTGGAGGTCCGCGTGAAACGCGAAGGGCTCACCATCAAGACGCGCGACCGCTATTACGCGGGCGAAATTCCCGGCGCCACGCCTCAGTAGCGAAATTTTTCGGCTCGCGGAGCGAATACTCCTTGACACTCGCGTGGCGCGCTCGTATACCTCAAGCTTCGTAATTAACCGGCGGCATCGCCGGCCATCCGCAGAGCTGCAGAAGGAGCTTCCATGAAGAAAAAAGGCAAGAAGGACGATAAGGGCGGCAAAAAGGGTAAGTAATACACTCTTTGGTTTGATGGGGGCGCTGCGGACTTTGCAGCGCCCTTTTTTTGAGCGGACCTCAGCAGCGGGAGATAAGTCCTCCTCAATTGCTGCCGGTTAAGACCGACTGCGGAGAGATCTTGCCGGGCTGGGGCGCAGCATGCTGCGCCCCTACCTTTGAAGTGGGCTCAACTTCGGTTCAGGTGGGCGATAGGGTTTCTTCGTGGGCTGGGCAGATGGGGCGATAGGCGCAGCTTCGGCAGATGAAGCCTTCTTTGGCGGGGAAGCTGCGGGCGCGGATGTCGGCGGCGACTTCTTGCACGATTTCCTGGGCTTCCTCGAGTTGTTTGGCGGTGCGGGTGGTTTCCTGGCGAGAATTGTCCTGCAGATAGTGAAAAACGAGGCGGGCGGGATTGAGTTCGAAGATTTCTTTGGCGGCGATGGCGTAAATGCTCAGTTGCAAGTCGCGGCGCGCTTCCGTTTCTTTCTTGGCTTTGCCGGTTTTGTAGTCGACGATTTCGACGTCTTTGCGGCCCAGAGAATTAATCTGGTCGATTCGTCCTTTTAGCACCACATTGTTTTCGACGGGCAGCGCGAAAGTCTTTTCGATCTCCAGTATTTCGGGGGTTTGCAACAAAACCGCGTCGTGCAGTGCGCGCAGCTGCTCCAAGCCGTCTTTTTTGTATTCGCCTTCCTGATAGTCGTCTTCGAAGCCGGCGGCGGACCATTCTGTTTCGAACAGGCGCTGGACCTCCTCAAATGGTAGGCGATTGCCTTTCTTGAATTCCGCCATCACCCGGCGAATGGTTCCGTGCATGACGCGTCCGAACGTCAGCGTAGCCTTGGCGCCTTCCTGCAGCGACCATAGGTAGGCGAAGAGATATTTCTGCGGGCATTTGCGGTAGCTGTCCACCGCGGAAGGATTCAACTCCAGCGGTTCGGGAGACGGAGGCAGAAACGCTTCGGCCCACGCGGCTATGCGGGAAAAAATCTTGGGGTGTTCGACTGGGGGAACGAAGAGCGAGCCGGTGGCAGCGGGCGTGACGGCAGGCTGTGTGCCGTTGACGGGAACGACTGCGGGCTTGGGCGCCAGACGCAACACGTCGCGGCGCTGGAGGGCCGGCTCCATCAAGATGTCTTCGAGAAAAGGCGGAACGCGGCCCTTTTTCTCGGTCAGCGCGGTAATGGTGAGGCGATCCTCGGCGCGCGTCAAAGCCACATAAAACAGGCGGCGTTCTTCTTGATTGTGAAATTGTTCTTCGGGCGCGCCTTCCTTCATCAACGCGGCAGGGAATTCGAAGACGTGCGGGCGCTCGGGCTGCGGGAATTTGTTTTTGTTCACCCGCAACACGAACACGTGAGAAAACTCCAGCCCCTTCGCGCCGTGCACGGTCATCAAGCGCACGGCATCGCCAGGAGCATCGTCTTCCAGGCAAATAGTGCCGCCCGCTTGCTCGAAAAAATCCAGATACTCGATGAACTCCGGCAACTTGCGGGTATCGCTCTTGTCTTCCCATTGTTCGATAAATTCGGCGAGGCGCTTGACGTAATCGCGATCCTGGGCCGAAGCGCGCTGGTAGACTTCGAGCCATTCGAACAGATCGGCGACAATGTGGCGGGCGTCGCGGCGCTTCATGGTTTTGCGCTGCGCGGTGGTGAATTTCAGAAGCTCGATCAACGCGCTGTGGGATGGATCGAAGGGCAGCGGCGGTTGTTGCGATTGCAGTACGTCGTAAATTCGCGAGCGTTCTTTGCGGCCGCGCTCCGCAAATCGTACCAGGTCTTGAGGCGCAAGTTGCCAGGCAGGCGCGGCCAACACGCGGGCAGTGGCAATGTCGTCGTAGGGAGTCGCAATCAAGCGCAGATACGCGAGGACATCTTTGACTAGTGGATGCTCGAGGATGGAAAGCCGCGAAATCACGAAGGGGATCTTGCGGCGCGCCAACTCGCGGACCAGCTCGTCGCGATGATTGTGGGCGCGATAGAGAACCGCGAAGTCACGCCAACGCCGGCCCGCTTTGTGGATACGCTCCAGCTCGCCGGCAACCCAGCGGGCTTCGTCCTCCGGCGCAGCCAGCTCGACGATGCGAATCTTCTCGCCTTCCGGCTTGTTGGGGCTGAGAATTTTCTTGGGGAAATCCGCGCTGACCGTGTTCTGGCCGATGACTTGGGTGGCGACACGCAAAATATTAGGAGTGGAGCGGTAATTTTCAGTAAGGCTGACGCGGAACCTGGTGGAGTCCTGCCCTTCGCGCCAGCCGGCAAAGCGTTCCAGGAACAGCTTAAAGCTGCCGAAAGACGCACCGCGGAAACGATAGATGGCCTGATCGTTGTCGCCGACCGCGAAAATATTCTTGGAATCATTGACCAACAGCTGCAGCAGGCGGAGTTGGGCGATGTTAGTGTCTTGAAATTCGTCAACGAGAATGTAACGAAAGCGATTTTGCAGCGTGGCGCGGAGGGCGGCGTCGCCCTCCAGCAAACCGACTGCTCCGGTGATCAAAGTTCCGAAGGAAGAGCACTTCTTTTCGCGCAGCAGCTCTTCGCTGGCGCGGTAGGCGCGAGCAATCTCTTGTTCGCGGGCCACGGCCTCCTCGCGTTCCGCGAGCGTGTCGGCGTCGAGCTCGGTGCGCTCGGCCTGAAGCTGTGCGGCGAGTTGGTCGACGTATCGCTGATAATCATCACAGGAGACCAGTTCATCCTGGCAACGCGAGAAAAACTCCACGAAATCGTTCAGGAATTGCCCGGGCTCGGCCAGGCGACGGTAGCGATCGAGCTGCAACCGCGAAAGATTGCGCCGCAGCAGAATCCAATGATCGAACTTGTCCAACATGCGGCGCTGTGGGTCGGTATCTTTCAAGAGCCCGTCGCAGAAGGCGTGAAACGTTTTCAGGGTGACATCTTTCGCGCGCTCGCCGACCGTTTTCACGACGCGCGCTTTCATCTCCCCGGCGGCTTTGTCGGTGAAGGTCAGGCCCAAGATGCTTTCGCCCGGTAAATTCGCATCGGAGAGCAGTAGATGGCGGATGCGTTCGGTGATGACGCGGGTCTTTCCAGTGCCGGCGCCGGCAATTACCAGGAGCGGCCCTTCGCCGTGGGTGATGGCCCGCCGCTGGGCGTCATTCAGCTTCAGGCCGGTGTCAGCCAGCGGCTCAAGGTCAAAGAGTGGAAGCGTTTTCAAGTGGGATTCCCGAGAAAAGGGTAGCGGATTGCGAGGCGAAGGGGAAGCGAAACTTGCTGGGCCTAATTTTGTGGTAGTGGGTCAGCTTCCAATAACCCGACTAACCAGGAGTTGACCTAGAGCCAGGGTGCCGCACTACGGCTTCGATCATCGTGCCTTGGCCGGGGCTCGAAGTTAAGGTGAGGGTTCCTTCCACGATTCGCAATCGTTCGTGCATGCTAACCAACCCCAAACCGTTCGAGGGAGTTGTCGAGTCGAAACCGATACCATCGTCCTTAACGATGAGACGAAGCGAGCTTGCATTCTGAACGAGCTGAACGGCAATCTGCTTGGCTCTGCCGTGCTTCACGGCGTTACTTAACGACTCTTGGGCGACTCGAAATAGGCACAGACTGATGTCAGAAGGGAGATCTGCGACCTCATCCGCGTCCAGGTCCACGACGATGTCATGTTGTTGCGACATCGTCCTGCAGAGCCCTTGAAGTCCCTTGGCCAGTCCGAGGTGATGAAGTACAGAAGAATGGAGTTGATGTGACAGATCGTGGACAGCGGTGGCGACCTCCTCAGTACTATGCTTCAAGCTACAGAGCCTCGCGCGTTCCTTGGTCATTCTGACGGGCAGTTCCAGTTCCCACGCGTCTAGGGCGTTAGACAGCAACGACAGTCGCTGACCGATATCGTCGTGTAGTTCAAGCGCAATTCTTTTGCGCTCGTCCTCCTGAGCATTCATGAATTTAACCGCTAGGTCGCGAGCGCGGTCGTAGTTTTCGCTCAGTTTTTTTTGGGTTTCCCGAAGGCGCGTCTCAACGGCGCTCCGCTCTTCGATGAGGATGGCTACAAACAGCACGGGTACCGACATCACCGCGAGAAACAATTGCACGAAGAGCACGCTTTGTGGTGCGAGGTTTGCGAAAAAAGACCCTTGCCCACCGCCGACATGAACCATGGAGAGAAGCGCAATAAGAGACAGAGCACTCGAGGCTCCAATTGGTCCGAATCGAGTAGCAGCCCAAATCAGAAACGGAACGGGAGCATAGAGGGCGATTGGCGAATAGTTGGAGTGAATAAGCAAGATACTGAGGTAAAGAGAAACCCCAAACCCGACCATCCAGAGCAGGATTTCCAGTATACGAGGGCGCAGCTTGCGATAGCACCCCCAGCACCAGTACAGCAGCGCGGGGGTGAGCACCAGGTTCGCGAGTGCGTCTCCGAGGAACCATTGATTCCAGGCTGGCCAAAACGCGTACCCGAGTGCTCGACGCATGGCTGCTCCGCCAAACGCCGAGAGCATCGGAGTCAAGAAGACCGCGATGCCCCAATAGGTCGCGGTCGTGCGCAGGTTACTCACACGGATCGAGCCAGGTGTAATTCGTCGCAGGAGATATGCGGCAAACATTGCTTTCAACAGGTCATTCGCAGACGTCGCGAACAAGAACCAATTAGGGACTGATGAGGGCAGCGCTGGAATAAAACGAATCGGCAGTGCCACTACCAGGTAAAGCCACCATTTCCTAAAGGGGGTCAGCAGAAGGGCACAAAGGAGAACGGAATCGGGAAACCATAGAGGGGCCGCCGCGGTTTGAGGGAAGAGTGATGCATACCCAGACGCGGCCAAATAAGCCACCGCGAAAACCAAAAGGTTGCGGAAATCATGAACGGCGACGTAAGGATGGGACCGTTCAATGTGCTCCGCTGCGTCCCCAAGCGTGTTTGCTATAACACTTGCAGGCATTGATTTCTCGTACAGGACAATGAACTCGGAAAGGTTACATCGGAGGCATGTATCCAGGCAAGACAGCCTTGCAGGCGCTCACGCCAAGCCAACTCCTGGTAACGCGCTTACCGGAAACGGAACCACCACCTAATTTGCCGAGCCGGAGGGATTTGTGCCTGTCCCACTGTTGGCCTTGGCGAAATATCCGCGACGGGCGCGTACCTGGTAACCCTTGTGGTCGGGCACCTCGATGCGGATGCGGTGATACTTGCCGTCGAGCTGGTAGTTGTTGGGGATATATGCGATGGAGTATTGATTGCGCAGCTCGTCGCCGATGTCTTGAAACGACTGGTCGAGATCGTCGACATGGTACGGAAA
>Ga0137412_10001290_pt1 | contig 19275 bp, 17 predicted proteins | sample CZODoug2_1_16fun_FD_122160 | JGI IMG/M metagenome (GOLD analysis project Ga0137412, IMG submission 122160) | Vadose zone soil fungal communities from Angelo Coast Range Reserve, California, USA - CZODoug2_1_16fungal (Hybrid Assembly) | ecosystem: Environmental > Terrestrial > Soil > Vadose zone...
GGTCGATGAAAGGCAGCGCGGCCTGCATCCCGCGGGTCAGCGGTTCAAAGCCCGGCGTCGATTTGTGCGGATTCGCCCAGATCACTCGATCGGACAGGTTGCTCAGGCGTCGGACCTGGGTCCGAAGCAAATCCGTATCGCCTCGCTCCCAGCCATCCGAGGCGATGACGACGATCGCGCCGCGCGCCATCCCCCGCTGGCCCCACAGATCCAGGAACGCTTTGAGCTGATCCGCGATGCGCGTGCCTCCACACCAGTCCGGAATCGCCTTCGAAGCGGCCACCAGCGCGACCTCAGGATCGCCCGAACGAAGGAAATGCGTGATTCGCGTCAGGCGGGTTCCCATCGTGAAAACCTCGGTCTGATGCGGCGCGCAGCGGTGGGCGGCGTAGCCGAAGCGCAGCAGTCCGCCGGCGTAGGGGGCCATGGAACCACTGATGTCCAGCAGCAGCACGCGCTTGCGGGGGCGCAGTCGTCGCACGCGCCAGCGCAGCCGGTCAGGCTCGCCGGCGTGGGCCATGGCCGCTCGCGCCGTATGCCGAACGTCGATGACCCCCCGCTCGGCCGAGCGGTAGCGCCGGCTGTGGCGCGACGCGACGCGCGCTCTGAGACGGGCAATCAGCCTGTAGATCTGCGCCCGCTCGTCTTCATTCAAGCCGGCCAGCTTTCGGCTGCGCAGCAGCTCGGCCCGGCTCGTGGCGCCGATTTCAAGCTCGCGTCGAACCCCGTCGTCCGGGTCCGGGTTGGCCCCCGGTATCTCGGCGTCTCCGGGGAACACCGGTATCTGGTCTGCATCAACCGGCATGGCGCCAGTCTGGGGCGAGCGGCCGAAGAAAAAATCGGCGAAACAACGGTCGTAGCGGCGCACCTCGTCTTCGGAACCGCACAGCGTGAGGCGGCCGCACAGGTGCAGCGCGCGCAGGTCTGGGGCCGCAAGCGCCTCGAGCGCCGCAAACAGCGAGCGCATGCAGTTCAAGTCCGTTCGCAGACCCGCCGCCCGCAATGCGCCTCCAAACTCGAGCAGCGTCCGCGCCGCGATCGCCTGCAGGTCCGGCTCGCCCATCACGCCTTGTTCGTTCCCAGCGCGAAGGCAAAACCCGCCTTGCTGAGGCGCTCTTGATCCTCGCGGTACTTGACGACCGCGCCGAGCGTCAGGGCGCTTGTGCGTTCATCCAGGTCCGGCGCGTCGAGCGCGATCAGCGCCTCGGCCCAGTCCAGGCTCTCGGCCACGCCCGGCGGCTTCATCAGGTCGGCCCTGCGCAGCCGCTGCACGGCCGCGACGATCTGTTCAGCAAGGCGGTGCGGCAATGCCGGGAACCGTGCCTTCAGGATCGTCAGCTCTCGCGCCGGCGAAGGGTGCTCAACCCACAGATACAGGCAGCGCCGCTTCAACGCGTCATGCACCTCGCGGGTCCGGTTCGAGGTCAGCACGACAAAGGGCGGCACCGACGCTTTGATGGTACCGAGTTCCGGAATCGACACCGAGAAGTCGGACAGCACCTCGAGCAGGAACGCTTCGAATTCGTCGTCGGCCCGGTCGATCTCATCGATCAGCAGTACGCTCGGCGCGCTCTCGAGCGAGCGCAGCACCGGACGGGGCAGCAAAAAGCGCCGCTCGTACAACTCGCTTTCGATGCGTGCAAGGTCGGTGAGCCCCGCCGACTCGGCGGCCCGCAGGTGCAGCAGTTGTGCCGGAAAGTTCCAGTCGTATAGGGCCTCGGCAGCTCCGAGGCCCTCGTAGCACTGCATCCGGAACAGCGGCCATCCCAGCACCTGGGCGACGGCCTGGGCCAGCGAGGTCTTGCCGACGCCCGGATCTCCTTCGCAAAAAATCGGGCGGCGCATGCGCAGCGCCAGATGGCAGGCGGTCGCGATCGAATCGTCGGCGAAATAGCCGGCCCGCTCCAGCGCGGCACTGAAGCTGGCGCCGGACCAGGGTACGGCCGAAGGGTCCGTCACGACGGGATCCTTCGTGCCCGCCAGAATCACGCCGGGTCCGGATGCATGACGGTGGCAGCTTGCATGGCCGCGTCGACGATGTGCTGATAGCCGGTGCAGCGGCAAAGGTTCCCGGAAATCGCCATTCGAACCTGCTCCCGGCTCGGCTGCGGATTTTCCTCGAGAAAGTTCTTCAGCACCATCAGCATTCCGGGAGTGCAAAATCCGCACTGCAGCGCATGGCAGCGGTGAAACGCGGCCTGCAATGGGTGCAGGTCCTGCGAGTTCGAGCTCATCGCCTCGAGCGGCTGGTAGACACCCGCCAGGCTCTGCGTCGTGATGTGTTCGACCGGAGCCAGACGCTGTTGCGACATCGACTCGACGGTGGCTACGGACAGGCCGTCGGCCTGCAATGCCAACACGTTGCACGACTTGACCGACGCCCCGTCCAGGTCGACCACGCAACAGCCGCAGCGCGCTTCGTAGCAGCCTGCGTGGGTGCCGGTGAGGCCTGCCACATCGCGAATGAACTCGAGCAGCAGCATGCGCTCGTCGATGTCGCTGCTCACCGCCCGTCCGTTCACCTGGATCGTGATGCGCACCATGTCAGTGTCTCCTGCTCAGTGTTTTCTTGCCTGTGCGGCTGCGCGCGCGAGCGCCCTGGCGGTCAGGCAGATCGCGAGTTCCGACTGGTAGCACTGGCGCAGGGTCTGCCCCGCGCGCAGCGGCGCGACTTCCGCGGCCACCCGCGCGCCGACCTCCTCGACGCGCAGATCGGCTGGCCGCAGGCCGACCAGGGTGGCCGCCGTTGCGACCGCCTTCAGCGGTGCCTTGGCCACCGCCCCGACAACAATGCGGGCGCTCGCGATCCTGCCATCGCTGCCCAGCTTCAGCGCACAGGCGACCGAGACGACAGCCGCCTCGAACGCTCGAAATCGGAACTTCTCGAACGCGAGCCCGTCCAGTGCCGGGATGGCTGCAATCCAGATGCGCGTCAAGATCTCCGACGCCATCATGCGAGTGCCACCGTTGGGGTCGAAGAACTCCTCGGCAGCCAGCGAACGCTCGCCCGAAGCCGACACGAGGCGCATGCGCGCGCCGGCGGCCGTCAACAGCGTCGGCATGTCGAAGCGCGGGTCGGCCTGGCAGACCCCGCCGCCGATCGTGGCAAGGCTGCGAACCGAACGATCCGCGAGGTTGCCCGCAACCGCCGCGATCTCAGCGTGCCACCCGCTGAACGTTGAACGCGTCAGGGCCGCGTAGGTCGTCGTGGCGCCGATGTCGAGGCAGCCGTCGGCGGCGGTGCGAAGGCCGGTCAGCTCGCCCAGGGACGCGAGCGAGAGCACACAGGTGGGGCGAAGCGTGCGCTCCTTCAGCGCGAGCAACAGGCTCTGTCCGCCCGCCAGCAGCTTGGTCGTCGCCGCGCCGGCGGCGAGCAGACGGACTGCTTCAGCCAGTTCGGCCGGGCGCTGGTAGGTGAATGGGGTCATACGAACAGGTTCCCCTCTCCGCCCGTCGGTTTGGGCCATGCGGTGTGGTCACGCGGCCCCGTGTAGTCCGGCATGTCGTCCGGGTAGCGGAATACTTTCAGTTTCGAGCGCTCCTTTTCGCGCAACGCGATCAAAATCCGGTCGGCCGTCATGGGAAGCTGCGTGAAGCGAACGCCAGTCGCGTCCGCGATGGCATTGCCGAGCACCGCGGGTACCGGACCCGTGCCCGATTCGCCCGCACCTTTCTGTCCACCCGGTATGGTCTGGGACGGGGCCGGAATTTCGTACAGCTTGGTCAGCTCCGGCAGGTCGGCCGCGGACGGCGCCTGATACTCGGCAAAGCTCGCGTTCAGCATGCGGCCCTGGGCGTCGTAAACGTACTCCTCGCCCATGGCCATCCCGATGCCCATCAGGAAGCCGCCCTGATGCTGCCCCTCGACGATCAGAGGATTGATGACGACGCCGGTGTCATGCGCCATCACGTAATCCAGGATCGTTACTCGCCCAGTGGTCGGGTCGACCCGCACGTGGGCCGCGTGGGCCGCGCCCGCATAGGTCACGCTGAAATTGCCGGATCCGTCCGGTCCTTCTCGCTCGGTCGGCGTGTCGTAGGTTGCCACGGCTTCAAGCGTCGGCTCAAAGCCTTCCGGAAGTTGATGGGTGCGGTACGCTGAAAAGCCCGCGAGATTCTCGAGATAAAGACCGCTGTCGGACAGGCCGCGCACGTACACGCGGTCGGAACCCGTCTCCAGGTCGCGCGGGTCGGCCTCGAGCACGTGCGCGGCGATGGCGACGATCTTCTCGCGCAGGCGCTCGGCCGCCGTGCGGCAGGCGGTGCCGAGTACGGCAGCCGCCCGGCTTGCGTAGGTGCCGAGCCCGAACGGCGAGTTGGCGGTGTCGGCCGGTGCCAGTGTGATCTTCTCGAAGCCGACTCCGAGCACGTCGCTCACGATCTGGGCCAGGAACGTTGCGTGGCCCTGTCCGTGCGGCACATCACTGGAAAAGATCGTCACCGTGCCGTCCGTCTCGAGCCGCAGCCGCACGGCCGAAAGATCCGTGTCGAACGATGGATGGCGACAGCTGGTGTACTTCATCGAGATGGCGAGGCCCACGCCCTCGTAAGGAATGCGATGGGCCCGTTTGTCCGCCCACCCGATTGCATCGGCCGCGCGCTGCAGGCACTCGTCGATCGAGGTGCTGTCGACGACCTGGCCGATGGGCGTGCGCACCGGACACTCGTGGCGCTTGATCGTGTTGACGTGACGCACCTGCAGAGGATCCAGGCCCAGCGCATTGGCCGCCATGTCGATCAGCTGTTCCTTGGCCCAGATGATCTGCGGGATGCCGAATCCGCGCAGCGCGCCGCCCGGCGCCGTGTTCGTATGAACGATGTCGCCGTCGATATGAAGGTTCGGAATCGGGTACGGCAGCAGCCCGACGTTGGTCCCGATGTGAACGACCTGGTTGCCCCAGTAAGACGAAGCCCCCGAGTTCTGGATCACGTAGTCCCGATAGCCGATAATTCGGCCGTCCTTCTTCAGAAACAATTCCGCGTGGCGGATCTGCCCGTTGCGTGCCGTGCCGCACTTGAAGATTTCGGCGCGCCCCAGCACCAGGTGCACAGGTCGCCCGAGCCGCATCGAAAAGATCGAGGCGATCACCTCGTGCGCGAACATCTGCACTTTTGATCCGAAACCGGCGCCCACCGCCGGAGCGACCACGCGGACCCGGTTGCGCGGAAGCTGCAGGGCATCGGCGATGCAATCGCGCACCATGAAGATCGACTGCGTTGACGAGTACACGGTGAGCATTCCCGAAAAAGAGTCGTAGCTCGCCACGCAGCCGTGCGGATCGAGCGCGGCGCCGGCCTGCCGATTGGAGCTGAACCGCTGCCGCACCACCAGATCGGCGCTTGCCTCGGCCGCTGCGATGTCGCCGATGCGCACGCGATAACGGTCGAAGATATTGCCTTCGCCGAATTCGTAGTTGATTCCTTCCTGGATCAGCGGTGCACCCGGCGCAATGGCCGCCTCGGGGTCAACCAGGACCGGCAGCTCGTCGTATTCGACGACGATGGCTTCCAGCGCGTCGAGCGCCTGGTACTTCGTGTCGGCGACGACTGCCGCGACTTCCTGGCCCTCGAACGTGACCTTGTCGATTGCAAACGGAAAATGGTCGCCGACCAGAAGATCCTGCATCAGGTCGCCCCACGGCTTGACCTTTCCGACGAGGTCGGGGCCCGTCATGACACCGTGCACGCCCGGCATGCCGGCCACCTTGCTCACATTGACGCGAATTCGCGCGTGGGCCGAGGTGCTGCGCAGGATCTTGGCGTACAGCATGCCGGGCAGACGAACGTCGTCGATGAAGCGCGCCGTTCCGGTCAGCAGCGCAAGATCCTCCGTTCTCGGAACCGACTGGCCGACCAGTTTGCAGCCAGCCTGCCCAAGCTCGGGCGTCGGGTGTGCATTCATGCTATTGGAGTCTCCCCGCGCCATGGCCGTCACTACCAGGTCAGATACGAGATCGCGGCCAGCATCCGGCGCCGCTCCGTTTCGTTGCCTCGCACCTTGATCCGGCCCGCGATCAGCTCGATGGCGGAAGTCGTCTCATCGTAGTAGATCCGTCGCATCGTCTCCGCCAGCATGATCGATAGGATGCGCGGCTGCTCCGGCAATCCGATCTTCACGCTCAGCACCCGCCCCTCGTCGATCATCACGGTGTAGTCGGTCTGGATGTCAGGCATCCGGACCACCATCGGCCAATCCCGCCACGATTTGACCGCCGTCACCGTGTCCTTGTTAGGATTCCACTTGCGGATGTAGTACTGATCCAGCACCTGCTGCATGAACTCCGGCGTGGCCTTCTCGGGCTTGGGCAGGTATTCGTAGCTTTGAACGGGGGCGGACATCGGGTGGTTCCCTGAATCAAGAGCGGGATGAACGGCGGCAAGGTGTCTTCGCTACATGCGCACCGCGCTCGTGCGCAAGCGCGTCACCTGGTCTCGATAGAAGCCGCCGCGCTGGGTGCGCGGAACCACGTACTGGTCATAGAGGATGAAGACAACGACGACCGCAATCCAGGTCAGGCCGGCCTTCCAGTTCATGTAGAGCGACACGCCCGTCATGACCGCGGTGATGATCGTAACAAACCATGCAATCGGAACGCCATATTTGACCTCGAGCGGCCGCTCCAGGGTCTTACTGGCGCGCATCCTCAGGAAGAAGATCGCAATGACCAGGTACAGGGTCGTGGCCCACATCTCGAGCACCGAGATGACAAAGTCGACCTCGGTGATGTACGTGCCGGCGATCGTGAACGCCGCGAGAAAGACGATCGCCACCCATGGCACGGACCGCGTGGAGTAGCGCCCGATCGTCTGCGGTAGCGCGCCCTGCTGCGCATAAAGGGCCAGCACCTTGCCTTCGGCCATGAAGAAAACGCTCAGCGTCGTGTACGTCGCAACCAGCATGCTGCCGAGCGCGATGTAGTACAGCGCTCCAGTGCCGAGCTTGGCCTGCACGGTCTCGACCGTCGGCACCGACATCTGCGCCAGCGCGGCCAGGGGAAGCGTCGCGAGCAGCGCGAACGCAAACGGAATCTGCCGCGCCCACAGTTGCCAGGCGGCCGACAGCAATCCGATATCGCGCGATCGGTGAAAATCGTGCCATTCGTCGACCAGCACCTGCTGGACCTCGAGAACGGCGGCCATGATTCCGATCCACAACGCGGTAACGTGGAACGGTGAAATCCAGGTGATCGGGGTGGGCGACTCCCAGTTGCTCGCCCACACCTTGCTGTCCGAAACCAGCATCCAGACGACGATCGCCAGGAACACGTCGCCCACCAGCGTGACGACCACGAGAGCCGACTGGACTTTGCCGGTGATCTGGGTGCCGTACAGGTTGAGCGCAACCACCGGCCCGATGATCACGAACGGCCAGATCCATTTGTGGACGGTGGGGAACATCAGCGACAAAAGCCCCTGCCCCACCACCAGTTCCAGCCACATGAACGCGCCGTAGACCAGCGTGTAGCTGACGAAATAAGCGGTTCCGAGCGAGAACAGGCGCGACTCGCGTCCGTACGACTGGATCGAGCCGGGCTCCGGGACCGCCGTGATCATTTCCCGGTAAAGCCACCAGGCGCAATTGATGATGAGCGCGCCCACGCCGAATCCGATCAGCGTCCACTTCACGCCGTACAGACTGGCGATGTACATGATCCAGGCCCAGCCGGCCGTGAACAGCATCTCCCCGGTGCCGATCGCCGAGACGTCGAACCAGTTCAAGGCTTTCTCATTGACCAGCTGGATGTCGTCGCCAGCGCTGTCCAGGTCCATTGCGCTGTTGCTCTGCGCGCCCACGCTCATCGCCGCCCCCCTGTTCGCCCGCCACCCTGACGGATTCCGAGCGCCGAGTCTAGCTGCTTTTTTTTAAACTCAGAGTACCGTCCTCTGTATACGGTATGGTGAGTTGGCTCCGCAATCCGAATGACGGTGCTATCCTGCACCGCACCGAAGCAGGCGCCGGCCGCATCCGGTGCCCGTGAATGGATCAAGACAAGCACACACAAAACAACTGAGAAAGCTCATGGCCAACGTCGGAAACAGCTCCAAACCATTGATTGAAAGAAAGACCTTGTCCTCCCAGCTGTACCAGATCCTCGAGAGCAAAGTCATCAGCGGCGAACTGGCGCCGGGGACTCGCCTTTCCGAGGAGTCGGTCGCGGAGACTTTCCAGGTGAGCCGGTCGCCGGCGCGGGAGGCTCTGCTCGATCTGGAACGGGCGGGCCTTGCTGAGCGTGTCGGCGTGCGCGACCGGATGATCACCATCCCGACGCACGAAATGATCGCGGCCAAATACGACCTTTGGTGGATCGTCGACATCGGCAGGACCTACCTGTCAGCCCTGCGCGCCACCGAGCAGGACCTGGCCGAACTGCACCGTTACGTCGATCGGATGGCGCGCGCCAACAAGGGCCGCGACGCAAAGCGCTACCGGGCGGCTTGCGACCAGTGGCACAGGAAGATTCGAGCCGGCTGTCCGAACGAATATGTCAACCAGGTCGGCGGCGACTGCGATCTGTACCTGAAGTGGCTCGAAGTGCTGTACGACCGTTCCCCCGACATGTCGGAGCAGACGGTCGCCGAGCACGCGCGGATCCTCGACGCCTACGAGCGCAAAGACCTGGCGGCGCTGTCGGAATCGATCCGAGTGCACATCACGCGCCAGCGCGATCGGATTCTGGGCTTCTTTGGTGCGGCGAGCTCCGGCGCGGCCCCTGCCCCAGCGCGAAGCGCCGAATGACCTGCGGAATCGAACGACGAGGTGCCTGACGTGGCAGACATCAAGATCTTCAACCCACCGCAGCTCGGCACGCCGCTTGGTCAGTACTCGCAGGTATCGCGCGTGAAGGCCTCGGAATTCATATTCATCGCGGGCCAGGTCGGTGCACGCTCCGACGGGACGATCGTCGAAGGATTCGACGCCCAGTGCTCTCAGGCATTTGCCAATACGCTGGCCGCGCTCGAATCCTGCGGAGCGACATGGGCCAATGTCGTGCAGTTCACGACCTACCTGGTGCACTCCCAGGACATCTCGGCTTTCATGGACTACCGCCTGCGCGAGTTTCCGAAGATGTTCCGCGGCAATTCCTATCCACCGAACACGCTGCTGATGATCGACCGTCTCGTCAAGGAGTCGCTTTTGTTCGAAGTGCACACGATCGCGGCGCTGTGAAGCCGCGCTTGCCCTGAACCCGGATCCAGACGCGCCTCGCCGTGCCCTACATCGATCACCGCCTTACGGTCGACGGGATTCGCGCCCACTACATCGAAGGTGGCCGCGGCTATCCGCTGCTGCTGATCCACGGGTCGGGTCCAGGGGCATCGACCGTCGGCAACTGGCGCCGCATCCTGGACCCGCTGGCCGAGCATTTTCACGTGCACGCGATGGATCTGATCGGGTTCGGCCGTTCGGAACGCAAGCCGCACCCGCCCCACTTCGACCTGGATCTTTGGCTGCGCCAATGCCGCGCACTGATTGCACAGATGCCCGGCCCGCGCATCGGTGTGATCGGGCACTCGCTCTCGGCCTGCCTCGCGTTGAAGGTCGCGGCGTCCGAGTCGCGCGTCGCGCACCTATTGACCACCGCGGCCATGGGAGCGCCGTTCGCGGTCAACGAGGCGACCGTGAGGGTCTGGACGTTTCCGGCAACACGTGACGAATTGCGCCGAACGGCGCAAGACCTGATCTATGACAAGTCGCTGATCGACGACGCCTATCTGGATGCGCGGGTCGACATTCTGCACAAGGATCCCAGCTACGGCCCCTATTTCACCTCGATGTTCGCAGGCGACCGCCAGTCGTTCGCCGACCAGGCGGTGCTGGGCGCGGCCGACCTGGCGCGAATTTCCTGCAAAGTCGCGATGCTGCACGGTCGTGACGACCTGGCATTCCCACCTTCGATCACGCTCGACATCGCGCGACATCTGCCCCAGGCCGACGTCACGCTGATCGGGCGCTGCTCGCACTCGATTGCGATGGAACATCCGGAAAAGCTGCTATCGGCCGCGCGCTTGCTGTTCCCACGGGAGCCAGGCGCGCCCCAGAAAGGACCCTCATGAGCGACCAGGAGCGGGCTGGCACGACGCTGTACGGCCGGGTCATCGACGGAACGTTGAACACTCCGATTCAAGACGGCGCGGTCGTATTCACCGGGGACCGGATCGCCTGGCTGGGAGAGCGCGGCCGGATGCCGCCCTCCTACGCCAAACCGGAATACCGCCAGATCCAGCTGCCGGGCCGCAGCATCCTGCCGGGCCTGATCGACGGACACACGCATATCTCGTTTGGCGAGGCGCGATCGGAGGAGGAGCTCGCGCTTTACACCCCGGTCGAGTACCGGACCTTGAAAGCGGCGATGAACGCGAAAAAGGTCCTCCAGGCCGGGGTCACCAGCGCGTTCGACGCGGCAACCACCTACAACATCGCCCCGTGCCTGCGCGACGCGATCGATGTCGGCATGTTCGAAGGGCCGCGGTTCGCGGTCTCGGGGCGCCAGCTCACGACTCACCAGGGCCTCGAGGACTCGTTTCCGAACGAGATGCAGTTTCCCCCCGGCCAGGCGGCGGTGCTGATCAAGACGAAGGACGATCTGATCGAAGCGATTCGCTACCAGGTCAAGGACCGGGTCGATTGCATCAAGGTGTCGGGCTCCAATGACTCACTGATCACGCCCGATTCGCTCGATGGTTCCGCGCTCACGGTCGAAGAGCTGACCATCGTGGCAACCGAAGCGCGGCGGCTCGGAGTCATGAGTTCGACGCACGCCCGCTCGCGCGACTCGGTGCTGGGCGCGGCCAAGGCGAAGTTTGATCTGATCTTCCATGCGTCGTACATCGACGACGAAGGCATCGAGCTGTGCCTGAAGAACGACATTGTCATCACGCCAACGCTCACGCTTCTGATCAACATCATCAACGCGAACCGCGGGCGAGCCGGCGTATCGGGCGTGGACGCGTTCAAACGCGAAGTCGAAGCCGCACAGGTGGGCTTGACCAAGGCCTGGCGCGCCGGAATTCCGCTGATTGCCGGCTCGGAATCCGGGTGGTCGCCCGTTCCGTACGGACAATGGCATGCGCATGAGCTGCAGGTTTTTGTCGAATTGCTCGGGATGACGCCGCTGCAGGCGATACATAGCGCGACCTTGACCGCCACGAGGGTTTTGCGGCGCTTCGGGCACGAAGTCGGAAAGCTCGAGGCCGGGCGCCTGGCCGACATCATCATGGTCAATGGAGATCCGACGCGCGACATCACCGTGCTCCAGAAGAGGACCTTGCTGGACTTCGTGTTCAAAGGTGGCGTCGAGGTCGATCTGCGCGTGGCACCCACGCCGCGCCGCTGGTATTTCGAAAAGCACAAGATTTTTCTGAATGGAACGTTCAACTACGACGAATCGCGCAACGGCGGGGTCGTGGTCGGTTGAGGGAGAAAACGACAATGAGTCGAAGCGTAGAAGTCATTGGCGCAGGCCTCGCAGGACTGGCAGCTGCGTGCCGCTTCGCCCAGCTCGGCTGGCGCGTTTCGCTGCACGAACGCAGCAGTGAGCTGCGCATGTTCGGCGCAGGAATCTGGCTGTGGGAAAGCGGGCTCAAGACGCTGACGGTCCTTGGCGCGTTCGAGCAGGCGACCGCACGGGCGCGCACGATCAAGGAATGGCGCATCGCAGACCGCAACGGCAATACGTTGATGACGCGACCCATGACCGGCGCGGATCGCCTGCTGCTGCCGCCCCGTGCCGACCTGTACCAGGCCCTGATCGACCGCGCGACGGCGCTCGGCGTCGAAATATTCACGTCTTCGATCGTGACCGACGTGAAGCCGGAGGGCGAAGTCGTCCTGCAAAACGGCACGCGCCGACGCGCCGACCTGGTGCTGATCGCCAATGGCGCGTACTCGGTGCTGCGCGAGCAGATCCTCGCCACCGCCTGGATGGATTTCGGCATCGAAGCCGGTATCCGGATGCTGATCGACCAGAAGCCGGGCGATCCGACCGACATCATCACCGAATACTGGGACGGCGCATGGCGCCTTCTGTTCAACCCCTGCACCTCGGGCGAGAACTACATTTTTCTTAGCGCGCCGGTCGGTGACGAACGCGCGCGCAAGCTGCCGATCGACCGTGCGGTATGGAAGGAGCATTTCCCGGACGCAGGCGATTTGATCGACCGCTTTTCCGAGGCCAGCCGCTGGGACCGACTCGTGAACGTGCGGTGCCGCCACTGGTCGGATGGACGGGTCGCCGTGATCGGTGACGCCGCTCACGCAATGCCGCCGAACCTCGGCCAAGCTGCGAACACAGCATTTATCAACATCATGGCGCTGGCCATGATCCTCGAGGACAAGCTCGACATTCCCGCGGCATTGCGTGTCTGGGAAACTGCGCAGCGGCCGATCAGCGATCACGTCCAGTGGTGGTCGTACCTGTACGGCTTCGTCCTGGGCAAGTGGCCGGAGAAGCACCTGGCGCTTCGCTCGGATGCACTGCGGGCGCTGTCGAAGACCGAATGGTTCGACTACTCGCTGAACCTGGGTGCGCGACACGTCCCGGCCGGATTCGAGGGCACCGGGGTGAGCACGCCGCAGGTGCCGCGGAAGTTTCCGGTCGAGTCGGTCGTGTCGATGCTCGTGACGCAAGCCATCGGACAAGCCGTATGAAGCGGGCGCCAGGACTCTGCGTTGTCCTTCCAGATTGCTCAAGGCGGCAGCCAGGATCGACCGGGCCACAGGTATGAGTTCCTATCGATTGAAGAGGACGTACCGATGAAGTTCGGCAGATGGATGGTCGGTCAGACGCCGCGCGTTGCCATCGTCGAGAACGGCCGGCCCGCACGTTGGCTGCCCGCAGGCGCCAAGGATGCCGCCGACGTCATTGCGAACCCCGCGTTGCTCGAGGCCCGGGCGGATCCCGTGACCGAGATTGGAGCACTTCTGGCGCCGATCCAGCGGCCGCGACGCAACATCTTTTGCGTGGGAAAGAACTATCGAGATCACGCCAGGGAGTTCGAGCGTTCGGGCTTCGACGCCAGTTCCAGCGCGGCCGAGATTCCCGATGCGCCGATCTTTTTCACGAAGGTCCCTGAGTGCGTCATCGGGCCGCACGCGCCGATCAGTTTCGACCCTGCGGTGTCGACCGCGCTCGATTACGAAGGCGAACTCGCCGTCATCATCGGCGCCGGTGGCCGCGCGATTACCCAATCCGCGGCCATGCGCCACGTCTGGGGCTACACGATCATCAACGACGTCACCGCGCGCGACGTCCAGAGCCGCCTGAAGCAGTGGCACGTCGGCAAGTCGTTCGACACATTTTGCCCGATGGGTCCGTGGGCCGTGACCGCCGACGAGATCGACCTGGCGGATATGCGGTTGCGCACATGGGTCAACGGCGAGTTGCGCCAGAACGCCAACACCCGCGACCTCATTTTCGACGTACCCACCATTGTCGCCGTGCTGTCGGCCAGCATCACGCTCTATCCCGGCGACATCATCGCGACCGGAACCCCGGCTGGCGTCGGCATCGGCTTCAAGCCGCCGCGCTACCTGAAAGATGGCGACACCGTCTGCATCGAGATCGCCGGTCTCGGTCGCCTCGAAAACCCGGTCGTGGCCCGCGCAGGCGGCGCGGTCGATCCGCTCGTTGCGCGCCTGCTCGCGATCGGAAGCGGTTAGGAATCCGTTCTGATAACGTACACGGATGACCGCAGCGTGGCCGAGCAGTACGGGTTGGCATGGAAAGCACTGACCTCTCGGTTCTGAGGACGTGCATCCAGTGGATCGAGGGCGGCCATCAGGTGGCGCTTGCGACGGTCGTGGAAACGTGGGGCTCGGCGCCACGCCCGGTGGGCGCCTGGCTCGCGATTCGCGACAACGGCCAGCTGGTGGGCTCTGTCTCCGGCGGCTGCGTCGAGGACGATCTGATCGACCGTGTGCGAACCGACGTGCTCACCGGCGCCTTGCCGCAGATCGTGCTGTACGGCGTCACCAAGGAGGAGGCGGCCCGCTTCGGGCTTCCCTGCGGCGGTACCTTGCGGCTGGTGGTCGAGCCCCACCCGGACATCACGGTGCTTCGCGAGTTGCGCGATCGGGTCGTCGCAAAACGGATTTGCGCCCGCGTGCTCGACATGCAAACCGGCAAGGCGACCCTGGAGCCGGCCGTGCGGGACGACTCGCACCGCTTCGACGGCCGCATCATGCGCGCCATCTACGGTCCCCGCTGGCGCCTGGTGGTGGTGGGAGCGGGGCAACTTTCGCAGTACGTGGCCAGCATCGCGATCGGCGCGGACTACGAGGTGATCGTCATCGATCCGCGTGAAGAATTTGCCTCGGGCTTTGCGGTTGCCGGCGTGCGTTTCGAACGTGGCATGCCCGACGACGTGATCCTGGAACTGGGAATCGACAGCCACACGGCCATCGTCGCGCTCTCACACGACCCCAAGGTCGACGACATGGCGCTGCTCGAAGCGCTGAAATCACCCGCCTTCTACGTCGGTGCGCTGGGCAGCCGGGCCAATACCGCCAAGCGCAAGGAACGCCTGGGCCTGTTCGATCTGGCGCCGGAGCAAATCGAGCGCCTGAGGGGCCCGGTTGGACTGTTCATCGGGGCAAAGACCCCGCCGGAAATCGCCATCTCGATCCTGGCCGAAATCACCGCCGCCAAATATCGCGCGCCCCTGCCCCTGGTGCAGCGCTCTTAGTCCCCGCGCGGCGCATTCTTAGTTGTTCAACGTGCGGTAGAGGTAAGTCGTGGAACACAGCCCACCATGGGGCAGCAACGCATAGCCGGGGATCACACCGCACTGCTTCCAGCCCAGTCGCCCATAGAGGCGTTCGGCATCCCCGCCCGTCACGGAATCCAGCACCAGCAGCGACTTGCCGCACTCGCGCCCCAGGTCTTCGGCAGCCCGCACCAAGGCCGCGCCCAGTCCCCGGTGCCGTGCGCGCCGGTGCACCAGCAGCTTCGCCAAGTCAGCCCGGTGAGGCTGGTTTTCCGGCTGTTGCAGGACCAACTGCACAGTACCCACGACACCATCGGCGTCCTGCGCCACCAGCACCGCGCGCTCTGCCCTGGCCACCGCCTCTGCGATGCGACGCCAGAAATCCAGCGCCTTGGCCCGTGGCAAGGGGTGCATGAAGCTCACCGATGCACCTGCCTCCACACAATCGATCAGCAGCTCGGCCAGGCCCTGCACATGTTCGTCGGTCAGCGCCAGCAGGCGCCGGATGCAGGTGGCATGGGCTGAATCGCCGTTCGACATGTCATCTCCGGGGTGCGGACTGGGTCGCTAACACGACGGCGTAGCGCGCGGTCTTTCGTGTGGGGTTGTGGAAGATGATTGGCCGGTCCAGGACCATCGCCAGACAGTCGCCGGACTTCAGACGATGCCGATCGTCGCCGGCCGTGACATCGATGGACCCTTCCAGCACCCACACCTGTTGGTGCAAGAGAAAATCCCGCGCACCCGTTTCGTACGCCACGCGTGCCTGGGGAGGGAAAGACACCTCGACGATCTGGATGGGCGATGCGACACCGCTGGGCGATACGTTGCGTCGCACATAGCCGGACTGGGGATCTCGCCACGACATCTGGTCGGCCAGGCGTGCCACGGGTTCGGCCGCCGGCCGAGGCAGCTCGAAGAGCGCCGCCAGCGATACGCTCAAGCCCGTGGCCAGCTTCTCCAGCAGCACCGCCGTCGGACTGCTCTCGCCCCGCTCGATCAGCGAAATCATCGAACGACTGACCCCGCAGCGCGCAGCCAGTGCTTCAAGCGACAGGCCGTGTGCCCCGCGCAGCTCTTGCACGCGCCGGGCGATGTGTTCATTCACATCAATCGTGTCCTGCATCATGGACATATAATCTAATATATTGGATGGCGGGTCAAGTCTACCTGCGGCCGTCTAGGAGAATCTTCCGAACCCTGTTGAATTGTTCCGGCGCTGCGCCGGTTTCGTGGTGCCGTTGAGCCGCGTTTCCAACGACAGCCTCGCAACGCCTTTCACGTCATTGACAACTCGCCAGCGGCACGGCTAACTTAATTAGGAGGGCAAGCGGTTCGGCTTGTGATTCGCCGGATCCAATTCGCCGGATACGATTCGCCGGAAACAAGAGGGGGAGACATGTCGATTCGAATTCGTCGCCTATCCGCGTGCGCTTTCGCCGCCCTGCTGCTCGCCGCTGCCGGCCCCCACGCCGATGCGCAGGCGGGTGATCCAGCGACCGTCGCTGCGCGCGCCAAGATCTTCGGGCCCGAGCATGTGAACCCCGAGACGGGCGAGGTCGCGAAGGACCTCGTCATCTTTTCATGGATCACAAACGCTTCGTTCGCCGCGTCGGTGAAGGGGCGCGTGATTCTGCTGGACACCTTTGTCACCCGGCTCGAAGTGACGGCGGGCCGCACCCCATTTATCATCCAGGATCTGGTCGACCTGCACCCGGAAGCAATCTTCCTGGGGCACGGCCACTTCGACCATGCGGATAACGCCGCGTATATCGCCGGAAAGCTCGGCATCCCGATCTACGCGTCGACCGAGACATGCGACAACATGCAGCTTGACGCGGTGAAGATATTCGGCGCCGGTTCCAGCGTGACGTGCATCGACGTCACCTCGCGCGGTTCCCTACCGGGTAGCGAGATCGTCAAGCTGGATCAGCTGGAGCCTGTAGCGACCATCCACGCGTTCCGGCATTTGCACTCGACCAACACGGCGCCGCAGGATACGAGCTTCCCACCCGTCGTGATCAATGTCCCGGTCGGCGGCATCTGTGCGCCACCCTGCAACATTGCCGATCCGCGCGATGCGAGCATGTTCCCCAGCGGCATTCCCCTTTCGACGGTTCTCGATATCTCGACTTCTCGCACGGGCTTCGGCGGACCGATCAGCATCTATTATTCGTTCCGGCTACGGGGTGAAAACCACTTCACCTTCGTCTGGCACAACACCACCGGCGCTTTGCGCGAAGGCTGCGCCCTTCCGAACAACATTCCGGGATCCAGTCCTCCCGTTCCCAGCCAGCCTGGGCAAGATGCCAAAGGCTGCTTCGGTCCCGCCGTGGGGCAGAAGCTGGCGAGCATCATGCAGTCCCTCGGACCGACCGACGTTCAGATCGGATCGGTCGTCAGTCTCGGATACGGCATCAACGGCGAGCGCGATATCGTTGATTACAACGGCCATGTCGCGCCGAAGGTATTCATACCAGACCATGTAACGGCCGTTGCGGTCGAAAGCTCGTCGCTGGAGTGGAAGGTCGGGTACCTGCGCGAGCAGAACGCGATGGGCATCCCGGAGAGTAGCCAGCCCGAGTTGCTGTGGCTGGTCGATCCGAACGACTACCTGCGCCCCCTGGTGTTCGATCCCAGCGACGATCGGTGGGCAAAACCGGAGTCGCGCGATTAGATGCGCCGGGTGCTGGGGATCACGACGCGCAACTACGTTGCGTACTGCGCCTCGCCGTTGCCGAAAGACCAGTTCTCCTTGCGCACTTCGACCAGGTTGATCAAGACGTCTTCGCGGCGCAGCCGAAGCCGCTCATGCAAGCCGTCGGCGACGGCCTTGTAGAACGCCCGCTTCTGCTCGACTGTTCGGCCATCGTTCAGCGTGATCTGCAGGATCACGCAGTCGCGCGAGCGTTGGATGCCCAGGTAGTTCGGGTCGACGATGAATTGATCCGGTGCGTGCTCGGAGATGATCTGGAAGCGATCGTCCTTGGGCACGTTGATGGCCTTGGTCATGGCGTCGTAAACGACCTCGCCGATTGTGCGACGGTAGTCTGCCGGCTTGCCGGCCGCCAGATCGATGCGAACGAGTGGCATGGAGCGCTCCTTCGGTAGCCCACTTTTCGCAATGCTAGCGCGCTTCACGGGCTTTCGCTTCCGAGGCGGCGCGCCCCTGCCGTGCGCGTGGGCGGAGCAATGTCCAGCCGGAACTGCGGCCGGCCCGGTCGACGTCACGCCCGAGTCATCCTGTGACTTTAGCTTGAGCGCCTTTGGGTAGCCGACCAGCCCAGGAGGCCGATCCGTGCACCGCCCGATGTCACTGGTTCGATGGCTCTGCGCAGGCGCTGCCGTCAGCTTACTGATGGCCCCCGGCCAAGCGCAACAGCGCGCGGCGCCGGGTGAGTCGCGCCTGGACGTGATCGAGGTGACCTCGACCCGGCTCAGCGAGCCGGTGCAGGAGTCGCCGGATTCGATCACGGTCGTCTCCGGCGAGGACCTGCGCGCGCGTGGGGCGACAGACCTGCGCTCTGCTCTCGCGCTGGTGGGGGGCGTCAGCGTCTATCCCGGCGGGGATCTCGGGCCGGCCGGCTCGACGCCGTCGCTGCTGGGTCGCAGCGAAGCCGATGATTTCCTGTTGCTGGTCGACGGTGTTCCGGTCGGTGGCGCGTTCATCCCCGCGTTTGCCACGCTGGACCTGCATAACGTCGAACGGATCGAAGTGCTGCGCGCAAGTGCCCCGGTGTTCTACGGCACGACCGCCTTTGCCGGGACGATTCACGTCATCCACTACGCGGCAGGCAAAGCCGAGCGCGCCGCACATGCGTCGGCCGGAAGCTACGGGTCGGCCTCGGCCGACGGCGCAACGGTACTGAGCCAGGGTCGGGTCCTGCAGTCCCTGAGCGCGGATGCCGGTCGCACCCGGGTCGCAGGCGACGGCGTCGGCAGCGACCGGCTGCACGGGCTCTACCGCCTGGCGGGCGACACCGGTTTTGGCCTGGCGCACCTTGACGCGGACGCGACGTTCCAGTGGCAAAAGCCCCAAAGCCCTGTGCCGACCGACGCAAACGGCCTGCCCACCTCGACGTTGCCACTCGATTTCAATCAGAACCCATCGGACGCACGAATCGATTCCGACGTCGGCCGCGTGGTGGCCGGACTCGACGGGAAGTCGGGTGCAAATCGCTGGGGTTCCACGCTGTCGTGGACCCGGAGCTGGACCCATACGATCGAGGGCTTCTTCGACACCTTCCCAGCCAGCGATGGCGTTGGATTCCGGCAGGGCCGACAAATCAACGAGCTGTTCGCCGACTTTCACGCGACACGGATGCTTTGGCCGACGATGGAGGCGACGATCGGTGTGAACGAGTTGCTCGGCCGGGCCCAGCAGGACAGCACCACCTTCGACTACACGATCCCTACCGATGGGCGCGCAGCGCCGGCGGGCGCCTCGTTGCCTGCAAGCGGCGGCGCAGCGTTGCTGGCGCACCGCAGCCTGTTCGGCCTGTACCTGCAAACACGGTTCAAACCCGTCGCCGAGGTCAGCGTGCTGGCCGGGCTGCGCTACAACTTCAC
>Ga0137412_10001291_pt1 | contig 19270 bp, 17 predicted proteins | sample CZODoug2_1_16fun_FD_122160 | JGI IMG/M metagenome (GOLD analysis project Ga0137412, IMG submission 122160) | Vadose zone soil fungal communities from Angelo Coast Range Reserve, California, USA - CZODoug2_1_16fungal (Hybrid Assembly) | ecosystem: Environmental > Terrestrial > Soil > Vadose zone...
AATGGACATCCGACGGTCGGCTGCGTCAACCCAGCTGGCGTGGGCTGCGAACCGACAAAGAGCCCGGCGAGGTGGTGAGGGAGTAGCGGGAGGCGAGTGCTTCCTGCAGGCCCCGGGTCGCCAGCTCGTCAGCCAACTCGTTGTCGGCGACCCCCGAATGCCCCTTCACCCAGAACCACTCGACCTGGTGCCGCGAGCAGGCCAGCTGAAGCCGCTTCCAGAGGTCGACGTTCTTCACCGGCTTCTTCGCGGCGGTCTTCCAACCATTGCGCTCCCAACCGAGAACCCACTTGGTGATGCCGTTCCGGACATAGGTGCTGTCGGTGTAGAGGTGCACCGTCACGGGTTTGGTGAGTGCCTCCAGTGCCATGATGGGTGCGGTCAATTCCATCCGGTTGTTGCTTGTCTCGCCGGAGTCGCCGCCGCACATCTCGCGGACGTGCTGACGCTGGCGCAGCACCGCTCCCCAGCCGCCGGGCCCGGGGTTCGGTCGGCACCCGCCGTCGGTGTGAATGATCACGGTGTCTTCGGAAGCGACCATCCGCCGAGGATAGGCAGAGCATCGCGCAGTCGGCTCCTCAACACGCCTCAGCAATCGCGAATGTGCGACGAGATCATCGCCGACCGGACCGAGATCCCGAGCTCGTGATGCCGGAGCGTCGTGATCCGGCGTCCGGGTTGCACCGCATCCTTGACCGGTGCTGTGCGATCACCGAAGTAGGCGGCGGTCGCGTCGATGTCCGCGACAACGTACGTGATCCCCCAGAGGGTGGATGGACCCTCGCCGGTAGTCTCTGGCGAACCGACGACTTCGATGATGACCTCCCCGGCCCGGAAGAAGATCTGGCGGATTGATCGTCCGCTGAGTTGGCCGTCCCGCTCTCGGCGCGGTTCGACACCGACGCTGGTCAGCGATTCGACCGTTCGGCGCAGGTCAGGTGACAGCAGCACTACGTGGTCGATCGCGAGGACGCCGTTCGCGTGCTCGGCCGGCATTGCCGCGACCGTGTCCGACCTCGTCGTCGGGATACCGTCGAGGTCATGGAGCGAGCCGTCCGATGGCAAGCCGCGCAACGACCACCCGACGATGCCGGTGCCGTGGTCAGGCACAGCCAGCCGGATGCGAACGCCGCCGATCCGGCAGACGGCATCGGAGTCCACGCTGAACCCGGCCCGCGTCCAGGCATCCGCCGGGTCGGCGACCTCGAACTCGTCAATGGTGACGCTATCGTCGCGTTCATTGCCTCTCATGTCGCCTCCGAATATTGCACACTTGAGTGAGGCATCTCCGGCAGTTGTATGAGAGGACTGAATCACGATGCGGTGGCTAACCTTTCGAGACGGCGACGGTGAGCGGACCGGAGTGCTTTCCGGCGATGCGATTCATCCGCTTCAACCGGGCGTGAGCCTGCTGGATCTGATCGGGCGCGGCGCTGCGGTACTGCAGGAACTCGGGAACGATGCACTGCGGTCGGCGACCACCGTGCCGCTCGACCAGGTGACGCTGATGGCGCCGATTCCGCGGCCGCCGTCGATTCGTGATTCGCTGTGCTTCCTCGACCACATGCGCAACTGTCAGGCCGCGATGGGCGGCGGCCGGGTGCTCAAGGACACCTGGTACCGGATCCCCGGCTTCTATTTCGCCTGCCCGTCAACCGTTCTCGGCCCCTACGACGACGCCCCGATGGCGCCCGGAAGTGTTTGGCAGGACTTCGAATTGGAGATCGCCGCATTGATCGGGACCGCGGGCAAAGACCTGTCGATCGCCGACGCCGAACAGGCGATCGTCGGGTACATGATCTTCAACGACTGGTCCGCACGTGACTTGCAGCAACTGGAAGGCCAATTGGCGATCGGCCAGGCCAAGGGAAAAGACAGCGGCGTCACACTGGGCCCGCATCTGGTGACGCCCGACGAACTCGAGCCCTACCGCCGCGACGGCAAGTTGAGCCTGGACGTGACCGCGCTGGTCAACGACGAGGTGATCGGCTCTGGATCGACCGCGCAGATGGATTGGAGCTTCGCCGAGATCATCGCCTACGCCTCGCGCGGCGTAATGCTCAATCCGGGCGATGTTTTCGGCTCCGGAACGGTGCCGACCTGCACCCTGGTCGAACACCTCAACCCGACGGCGCCGGAGTCTTTTCGCGGCTGGCTGCACGACGGCGACGTCGTCACGTTGCGCGTGCAAGGCCTTGGCGAGACGCGCCAGACGGTGCGGAAAACCCCTGCGCCGCAACCACTACCGGCCCGGCCCAATCCCGATGCCGCGCCTGCGGCCAAGCGGGTGAACCCGGCACCGGCAAAGATTCCCTACACCCGCGGATTGCATGAGGTCGGCGACCGGGTCTGGGCCTGGATGCTGCCGGACGGCGGCTTCGGCTGGAGCAACGCCGGCCTGGTCGCCGGCGATGGCGCGTCACTGCTGGTGGACACGCTGTTCGACCTGCCGTTGACCCGAGAGATGCTGGCGGCAATGGCGTCCATCACCGACCGGGCGCCGATCACCGACGCACTGATCACCCATTCCAACGGCGACCACACCCACGGCAACCAATTGCTGGATGGTTCGGTGCGGGTGATCGCCGCCACGGGCACTGCCGAGGAGATCGAGCACGGGATGGCGCCCGAGATGCTGGTGATGGCGCAGACCGCCGACCTAGGGCCCGTCGCTACCCCATACCTGCGAGAGCGGTTCGGGCCGTTTGATTTCGGCGGCATCACACTGCGCAATGCCGATCAGACGTTCGACGACCGGCTCACCGTCGAGGTTGGCGGTCGGGTGGTGGAGCTGCTGAACCTGGGGCCGGCGCATACCGCCGCGGATTCGGTCGTGCACGTGCCCGACGCCGGGGTGCTGTTCGCCGGGGATCTGCTGTTCATCGGTTGCACCCCGATCGTCTGGGCGGGGCCGCTCGCCAATTGGGTCGCGGCCTGCGACGCGATGATTGCGCTGGATGCGCCGACGGTGGTGCCTGGCCACGGCCCGATCACCGATGCGGACGGAATCCGTGCGGTGCGCGGGTATCTCGTCCACATTGTCGAGCAAGCCGAAGCCGCTTACCGCAAGGGTCTGTCGTTTGTGGAGGCGGCCGACACCATCGATCTCGGCGAGTACGCGAGCTGGCTGGATGCCGAACGCGCGGTCATCAACGTCTACACGCGCTATCGCGAACTCGACTCGGACACACCGCAATTGCCCGCGATGGGGTTGCTGGCCATGCAGGCCGAGTGGCTGTCCAAGCGCTCATAAAGTCGGATCAGCATCCCGTCAAGCAGCCATAATTGACAAATTGGCCAATTATGGCCGCCGGACGGGATAGGACATGTTAAAGGTTCGGCCAGTCATCTCGACGGCCTCATGCCGCATGTGCCCGACGGTTATCTGCGCACACTCGCGGTGCCACCCAACCATCCCGGCCAACCCATTCCGCTAGCGCGCGGCAGCGTAGTCGTGTTCTCTTCGCTTGCGCTTCACCGCAGCGGCGCCAACCACACCGGCGGTACGCGGCCAGCGTGGATGGTGCAGTTTGCCGGTGGTGACGTACGCGATGTTGTCACCGGTGCACCGGCTCCGGGTTGCCCTCTTGTGGCCCAAGGTGGTCAATGGCGAAGCTCAGGCGCGGTGAAAGCCTGACCTTGAGTAGCCGATCGATGGGTTTCTACCGTTGGGTAGCCCGCACGAAACCGATCGACGCAGGCGCGCTTCCCTGCGAGTCGTCACCCAACGGTGCCAGCCCCGCCGAGGTGAACAGGTCGCCGAGTGCCGATCTGTCGGCATCCCAGCCGTGCTGTTGGAGGTAGGCCGCGACGTCGGTGTGCTCGCCTGGATAGGTCAGGTCGGGAATGTGCAGGTCCAAGCCGTGTTCGCGCCAGCGGTCGGTCATGATCCGGGCTTGCTGCTGTTGTTTGTCGGTTTGGCCGCGCACCGACCCGTAATCCCCGGCGAATCTGCTCCCCGCGGCGCTGAGCGCAATGATGCTGTCGAGCAACCGCACCTCGGCCTTCTGTGGCAGGAATCCGATCAGCACCCCCTCGGCCAGCCACGCCGTCGGTTGGCCGGCGTCGAAGCCCGCATCCCGCAGAGCCGCCGGCCAATCCTCGCGAAGGTCGATGCCGACCGGGTGATGCTCGGCGCCGGCCGCCACGCCGAGTCCGGACAGCGTGGTGGTCTTGAAATCAATGACTTCGGGCTGATCGATTTCGTAGATCGTGGTGCCTGACGGCCAGGAAAGCCGGTATGCGCGGGCGTCGAGTCCGGACGCCACGATCACCACCTGGCGTATTCCTGCGCCAGTGGCGTCGGCGAAGAAGTCGTCATAGAAGCGGGCCCGGGCGGCGAATGTCTCGACCATCCGGGGAAACCCGGCGCCGTCGTCGACGTCGACGAATTCGAGTTCTCCCGAAGCGACTTTGGTGAAGAGGTTCAATCCGACCGCACGGACAAGCGGCTCGGCAAACGGGTCGTTGATCACCGGGTTGGGCCGGCGACTGGCCGCGGCGCGAGCCGCCGCGACCATGGTGGCGGTGGCGCCGACGCTGCTCGCCAAATCCCAGCTGTCGCGGTCAGTTCTTGCCATCTAAGCCTCTTCGCGGTTGGCTGACACAGCCAACGCTAGGTGCCGACCCTGAGCATTGCCTTACGGTTGCCCTATGAGTGCTGTGGAGTTCGAAAGGCTCGACGACAACATCGCCGGCGTCACGTTGAATCGGCCCGATCGACTCAATGCCATTGACGGGTCATTGATCAACGAGATGGACAACGCGTTGGATGCGCTGAGCAGCGGCGAATTCCGCGCCGCGATCCTGACCGGTGCGGGGCGCGGGTTTTGCGCGGGTGCGGACCTGAGCGGCACCGGGGAAGCTTGGACGAAGAACGCGCCGCACACTCCGGCGTTCAAGATCAACTACGACGCCCAGGTTCGGCTGGCCGACCTCTACACCCGGCTCTACGAGTTACCGATACCGGTGATCGCCGCGGTCAACGGCGTCGCGGTCGGCGGTGGGCTGGCATTCGCGCTGCATTCCGACATCCGGATCGCCTCGGAGCAAGCCCGGTTCGGTTCGGTGTTCATCAAGGCGGGTTTCTCGTCGATGGACATGGGCACCAGCTATCTGCTGCCGAAGATCGTCGGCGCCGGGGTGGCGCGGGAGTTGATGTTGACCGGCCGCATCATCGACGCCGACGAGGCGTACCGGATCAAGCTCGTGCATGAGGTGGTGCCGCCTGATGAGTTGATGACCGCGGCGCTCAAGATGGCCCGCTCGATCGTCGAGAACAACGCCTTCGGCGTATGGCAAACCAAGATCGGGCTCAACACCGCGCTGGACGCGCCAAGCCTGCGGCACGCCATCGAGATCGAGAACCGCACCCAGATTCTGACGGGGTTCACCAACAACCCGCTGGAGGCCGCCAAGGCGCATCAGGAGAAGCGCCCGCCGGTGTGGGATTCGCTGTAGCCGTCAGGCTTTCGCGATCACCTTCTCGGCGAACCTCTCCAGGTTGCGGATCTTGGTGTCCAGCGGCTCGGTGTCGGTTCCCATGATGTAAGGAATCCGGAACCCCACAATGACGTCAGTGACACCTTTGTCTTCCAGACGTTTGACACCGTCGAGGGTGAAGCCGTCCACCGAGATCACGTGGATCTCGAACGGTCCGGTCTTGCCTTCCTCCTCGCGAAGCTGCTTGACCCGCCCGATGAGGCGGTCGAGTTCTTCGGGATCGCCACCGCCGTGCATCCAGCCGTCGGCGCGGGCCGCGCGACGTAGCGCCGCGTCGGCGTGGCCGCCGATCAGGATCGGAATCGGTTGTGTCGGAGCGGGAGTCATCTTCGTCTTGGGTATGTCGTAAAATTCGCCGTGGAATTCGAAGTAATCGCCGGTGGTCAGGCCGCGGATGATCTCGATGCACTCGTCAATCCGCTTGCCGCGCTTGGCGAATGGAACACCCATCAGCTCGTAGTCCTCGGGCCACGGGCTGGTGCCGACCCCGAGCCCGACGCGGTTGCCGATCAGTGCCGCCAGCGAACCGGCCTGCTTGGCCACCAGTGCCGGCGGGCGGATCGGCAGCTTGAGGACGAAGAAGTTGAACCGCAGCGTCGACGTCACGGCACCCAGGGCGGCGGTCAGCACGAATGTCTCGATGAACGCCTTGCCATCCAGGAACTCGCGGTTGCCGTCGGGAGTGTAGGGATATTTCGAGTCCGACTCGAACGGGTAGGCGACGCTGTCCGCAATCGTCATGCTGGCATAGCCAGCGGCTTCCGCGGCTTTCGCCAGCGGAATGTAGAACGTCGGGTCCGTCATTGCCTCCGCATAGCTGAACCGCACGCCGTCTCCTGTCGTCGGGTGGCTTTCAGTACCGACCAAATACTAGGACGGGCGAACGACGGGAGCGTCGAATCGGACGTTGCGTCGCCTAGGTGAGCAGGAAGTTCTGTAGCGGAAACGGCGGCGCGCCCACCCCGGCGATCGAGTGCGTACGCTGCGGTGTTTCTTCGGTGATGCGCGCCGGCGCGCTGTGTTCGCCCACCGTCAGGGTCACGGTTCGGGCGCGCACCAGCTCCATCGGTAGGCGATCTAAAACCGTTCCCTGCCAGTGGTATTGACCGTCGATGGGTTCGATATGACCGGCTAGCAGCACCCGCACCTGTGCGCAGGTATCGGCGGCGGTCAGGGTTGCCGGACCTTCGTACGACTCCTCGTCTGCACCGCCGAACGACGAGATGTCGAACGCCGAGACATCCAGGTGGCGCGAGGATTGGCGCAGGTGAACCCGCTCGTTGAACACGCATTGCGCGCTGCGGCGCACTTCGATACGACTGTGCCGTCCCATCAGTTGCAGGCATTCGACGACGTAGCGCATCGCTGCCACGAAGTCCGGCCCATTGACCGTGAAGTAGTTCGGAAAGCCGTGCAGCGCCACGCCCAGGTAGGGCTCGGCGCCGTCGACCCAGGCCTGGCGGATGCTCACGCCGCGGGCGCCGACCAGGGTGTCGTGGGGGAGTCCGGCTCGCACGGCGAGGCCGGTGCCGTAGACGACGGCGTCGGCATCGTGATGCACACCGTCGGCGGTGCGGATGCCGACCGCAGTCACCTCGTCGATCGGCGACGTGATCACCTGAATGCGGCGGCGACGGGTGAAGCGCGCGATGCGCCGCAACCGCGGGACGATTCGGCGCGGGGCAAGCGGGAAGACCTTGACCGTCGCTGCCGAACGGGCCATCAGGTCGATCAGTTCACCGGCGCTGGAATCGGGGCCGATGACGGCAACGCGCCGGCCGGCCGGGTCGAAATCGGTCTCTGGCATCGAAGCGTGGATAGCGGGGCCGCGAAAGTCCCTGCGGCCGAGAAGATCCGGGATCCACGGAACGAACGGCGACTCGCAGGTGACCACGACGCGGCCGCGACAGAATTCGCCATCGTCGTCGGTCAGCGTCCAGGTATCGGTGGCGTCGTCGAACACCGCGCTGGTCACCTCGCGATCGAAGATCACGAAGTCGTTGACGCCAGCCGCCAGCAGCTCGGTGGCAGCGTTGCCGTCGCCGACGAGGACGACGCCGTGAACGCGTTCGGTCACAGAAACTTGGTGCGCGTCCAGCCGCGGCGCGCGAGCGGGCCCATCAACCCGACCTCGGACAAGAATGCGGCAAGCGGGGCGAACCCAGCCACCTGGACTTCGTGGCGGTGCGCGCTGTTGCGCGCGAGCCTGCGGGCCTCTCGTGCGTTCAGACCCGCCCGCGCGTATTGGACTTGGTTGGAGAACAGGTAGCGGAAGAACCAGCCGCCCAGCCCGTTGACGTTGCCGACGAACCATCGCTCCGGCCGGCGCATTTGCGGCGATCGTTTACGCAGGCCGTCCCGCGCGAACTGGATATGACGGGCCTCTTCGGTGACGTGAATTCGCATGAGCCGCTGAATGATTGGCTGCAGTTCCGGGTCGTCCATCATCTGCCGCTGCAGCGAGTCGAAGATCTCCTCACCGATCAGCGCGGCGACCCAGAGCACCGAGCCGCGAAAGAAGAACGGCAGTGTGTTGATGATCATCCGGTGGTAGAGCCGGGGGCGCACCGGCCGTGCGCCGACTCGCTCGATGGCCTTGCCGAACATCACCATGTGGCGGGTCTCGTCGCCCAGCTCGGTCAGCGCGTAATGGGTGGACCGGCTGGTGGGGTCGGTGTGCATGATCTTGCGCAGCAGCGCCTGATTCAGGATGTTCTCAAACCAGATGCCGGCCGACAGCGTGTTCACCAGCTCCTGCCGGGACAGCTCGATGCGCTGAGCACGGGTCATCTGGTCCCACATCGGGGTGCCGTACAACGACACCGTCCTGGGCGGGAGATAGAACTTGTCCGGATCCAGGGGCGCGTCCCAGTCGATGTCGACGACCGGAGCGTAGGACTTCTTGACCGATCCTTTGAGCAGGCGTTCGGAGAAATCCTCACGACCGCGCTCGGCTGGTTGCACTGCAGTAGTCATGGCGCCGCTCCTTCTCACCGCTTCGCGCTGCATCGTCGCCGGCGGACGTCATCGTTGACGTCCCCTTCGTCGGTCTTACGTCCAGACGGTAGGGAGTGCGCGCGAAGATGTCAATACCATCGGTACCGGATACTTGCGGTTCTAGTTGCTGAGTCGACGTCCGGTAGTAGGTTCACCCGAATGGGAGCATTCTTCATTCGCGCCGCGGTCACCGGATTCGCTCTGTGGGTGGTCACCCACGTCGTCCATGGGCTCAGCTTCGTCGGCGGCGACACCCGCCTGCAGCGGGTCGGTATCATCTTCGTGGTGGCGGTGATCTTCGGTCTGGTCAACGCCTTCATCAAACCCGTCGTGCAAATCCTGTCGATCCCGCTCTACATCCTGACGCTGGGGTTGTTCCACATCGTCGTCAACGCGCTCATGCTGTGGATCACCGCGTGGATCACCGAGAACACCACCCACTGGGGCTTGGCCATCGACCACTTCTGGTGGACCGCGATCTGGGCCGCGGTCGTCTTGTCGATCGTCGGCTGGGTGCTGTCGCTGGTGGTCCGCACCGCGCGGCACTGACCGGCACACTGGATACATGCCCGAACTGCCCGAAGTCGAAGCACTGGCCGATCACCTGCGTCGCCAAGCCGTCGGCAAGACCATCGGGCGTATCGACGTCGCCGCGCTGTCGGTGCTCAAGACCTTCGACCCGCCGATCAACGCGCTGCACGGAGTGACCGTTACCGGTGCCGACCGCTGGGGCAAATACCTCGGCATGCGCGCTGGCGAGCTGACCTTGATCACCCACCTGTCGCGAGCCGGCTGGCTGCGCTGGTCGGACAAGCTGGCCGCGGCGCCGCTGAAGCCCGGCAAAGGCCCGATCGCGTTGCGCGTCCACCTCGGCACTCCGGGCGAGGGGCCGGGCTTCGACCTCACCGAGGCGGGCACCCAGAAGCGGCTGGCGGTGTGGCTCGTCGACGACCCGAAAAGGGTCCCCGGCATCGCCGCGCTGGGGCCCGACGCGCTGCAGCTGTCCGCCGACGACCTGGCCGGGCTGCTGGCCGGCAACACCGGGCGGATCAAGTCCGTCATCACCGACCAGAAAGTCATCGCCGGCATCGGCAACGCCTACAGCGACGAGATCCTGCACGTCGCCAAGCTGTCGCCGTTCGCCACCGCCGGGAAACTCTCGGAGGCGCAGCTCGCCGCACTGTACGACGCGATGGTGTCGGTGCTGTCCGACGCGGTGTCGAGATCTGTGGGCCAACAGGCCGCAACACTCAAGGGTGAGAAGCGATCCGGTATGCGGGTGCACGCACGCACCGGGTTGCCGTGCCCGGTATGCGGCGACACGGTTCGCGAAGTGTCGTTCGCCGACAAGTCGTTTCAGTACTGCCCGACCTGTCAGACCGGCGGCAAGGTGCTGGCAGACCGGCGGATGTCGCGCCTGCTGAAGTAGCTATGCTGCGCGGATGACTCGGCAGAAGATTCTCATCACCGGTGCGAGTTCCGGCCTGGGCGCCGGAATGGCCCGCGCGTTCGCCGCCAAGGGGCGGGACCTGGCGCTGTGCGCCAGGCGCATCGACCGGCTCGACGAGCTCAAAACCGAGCTCGTGCAACGGTATCCGGATGTCAAAGTCGCGGTCGCGGCGCTGGACGTCAACGACCACGACCAAGTGCCGAAGGTGTTCGCGGAACTGTCCGACGCGCTCGGCGGCATCGACCGGGTGATCGTCAACGCCGGTATCGGCAAGGGCGCGCGGCTGGGATCGGGCAAACTGTGGGCCAATAAGGCGACCATCGAAACCAATCTCGTTGCGGCCCTGGTCCAAATCGAAACCGCGGTGGAGATGTTCAAGGACCAGGGGTCCGGGCATCTGGTGCTGATCTCGTCGGTGCTCGGCGCAAAGGGTGTGCCCGGCGTGAAGGCGGCCTACGCGGCTAGCAAAGCCGGACTGAGTTCACTGGGCGAATCGTTGCGCGCCGAATACGCCAAGGGTCCGATCAAGGTGTCGGTGATGGAGCCGGGCTACATCGAGTCGGAGATGACGGCCAAATCCCAGAGCACAATGTTCATGGTGGACAACGAAACTGGCGTCAAGTCACTGGTCGCTGCCATTGAGCGCGAGCCGGGCCGGGCCGCCGTTCCATGGTGGCCATGGGGCCCGATGGTGCAACTACTGCGCGTGATGCCGCTGTCGCTGGCCAAGCGATTCGCGTAGCGACTCGGCGCGGGCCTAGTCCGCGCGACCTCTCTCCGCGCGGTAGCGGCGGACCAGAGCGTCGGTGGAACTATCGGATTGCTTTGCCGGAGAAGCGTCTTCGGTGATCACCGGCAGCAGCGCCTTGGCCTGCGCCTTGCCCAGCTCGACGCCCCACTGGTCGAATGAGTCGATGCCCCAGATCACACCCTCGGTGAAGACCTGATGCTCGTAGAGCGCGATCAACTGGCCCAGTACCGACGGGGTGAGCCGGGTGGCCAGGATGGACGTGGTTGGCCGGTTACCCGGCATCACCTTGTGCGGCACCACGTTGGCGGCCGTGCCTTCGGCGGCGATCTCGTCGGCCGTCTTGCCGAACGCCAGCACCTGCGTCTGGGCGAAGAAGTTGCTCATCAGCAAGTCGTGCATGCTGCCCGTGCCGTCCATGGTGGGCAGGTCGTCGGTGGGTTGACTGAAGCCGATGAAGTCGGCCGGCACCAGCCGGGTGCCCTGGTGCAGGAGTTGGTAGAACGCGTGCTGCCCATTGGTTCCTGGCTCGCCCCAGAAGATTTCACCGGTGTCGGTGGTGACCGGGGTGCCGTCGGCGCGGGTCGACTTGCCGTTGGACTCCATTGTCAGCTGCTGCAGATACGCGGCGAAGCGCGCCATGTCGTTGGAATACGGCAACACCGCACGCGCCTGGGCGTCGAAGAAGTCCGAGTACCACAGCCCGATCAGGCCGAGCAGCACCGGCGCGTTGGACTCCAGCGGCGCGGTCTTGAAGTGCTCGTCGACCAGGTGGAATCCGGATAGGAAGTCCGCGAACGCTTCTCGCCCGATCGCGGCCATCACCGAGAGCCCGATCGCGGAGTCGACCGAATACCGTCCGCCGACCCAGTCCCAGAAACCGAACATGTTGTCCGTGTCGATGCCGAACTCGTCGACCAGCTTCTTGTTGGTCGAGACGGCGACGAAATGCTTGGCGACCGCGTCTTCGCCGAGCGTATCGGTCAGCCAGCGCCTGGCAGCGGTGGCGTTCGTCAGTGTCTCCAGCGTCGTAAAGGTCTTGGATGCGACGATGAAAAGCGTTGTGGCCGGCTCTAAGTCGGCCAACTTCGCGAGCAGGTCGGCGGGATCGACATTGGACACGAATCGTGCCGAGATGCCGGCGTCGGCGTAGTGCCGCAGTGCCTGGTAGACCATCACCGGTCCGAGGTCCGAGCCCCCGATTCCGATGTTGACGACGGTGCTGATCCGTTTACCGGTGGCACCGGTCCACTCGCCGCTGCGCAGCCGGTCGGTGAAATCGCCCATCGCGTCGAGCACCGAGTGGACGTCCTCGACTACGTTCTGCCCGTCCACGATCAGCGTGGCGTCGCGCGGAAGTCGCAATGCGGTGTGCAGCACCGCGCGATTCTCCGAGATATTGATGTGGACGCCGGAGAACATCTCGTCGCGACGCTGCTCGAGCTCGGCGGCGCGGGCCAGGTCGGTCAGTAGCCTCAGAGTTTCCCGGTTGATGCGGTGTTTGCTGTAGTCGATGTAGAGGTCGCCGACGGTGATGTTGAATTCGCGGCCGCGGTCCGGGTCCGCGTCGAAGAATTCACGCAGGTGGGTGCCCACGATCTGGTCGTGGTGTTTACCCAGCGCCTTCCATGCCGAGGTCGCTGAGATGTCGGGAATCCGTCGGACGTCAGTCATGATTTGACCCTAGTCAGGTTGACCGGGGCCGCGCTGAAGCTGAGGTGAACGAGCGGCGAATCGGACGGATCAGTGACCGAGCCGGCCGCGACCCAGCCTGAGCAGCAGCATGGCCAGGTCCTTGCCCTCAGGCCCGAGTTCGCTGTAGCGCTCGATGACCTTCATCTCGCGGCTGTGCACCAACCGCGTGCCGCCGGAAGCCATCCGGGCTTTGCCGATCGCCCGGGACACCTCGGCGCGACGCTTGACCGCGGCCAGGATCTCGGCATCGAGACGGTCGATTTCCTTGCGCAGGTCATCGATGTCGGCGGGTTGTTCTGTTTCGACTGTCATTTCAGACTCCGGAATCTCATTGTGTGGAGGGTGTGGCGGTGGTGGTCTCATCCGATTTCGGGCCTCACACAAGAGACGAGCCCCGGATCCGGAAGCGGACCGCGGGGCTCTGGGAAGCAGCTAAACCACGGGCACCGCTGGCCGGTACCCGTAGAAAAATCGACGCTGCATATTGAGCACGAAATGAGTGTGCCACTTGGAGGCGTTCAAGCGCAAAGGTGTCGCCGAACGGCGGTACGTTGATTGAGCCATGCCGTTGGCGACGATGCGGTGGGGACACGCCCCCTCGCCGCGGTGCGGCTGGTAGTACCCCCACCCGCTTGCGGGGGACGAAGCGATGAGGAGGAGTAGCGAAGATTTGAGTGTGCACGTGACCGAGACCGAAGCCGACCAGCTGCTCGACGGTTTGAACCCCCAACAACGTCGGGCGGTTCTGCACGAGGGCTCGCCGCTGCTGATCGTCGCCGGCGCGGGCTCGGGCAAGACCGCCGTGCTGACCCGGCGTATCGCCTACCTGCTGGCCGCACGCGACGTTGGGCCCGGCCAGGTGCTGGCGATCACCTTCACCAACAAGGCCGCCGCCGAGATGCGCGAACGCGTCGTGGCGCTGGTCGGCCCGCGGGCGCGATCAATGTGGGTGTCGACGTTTCACTCGACCTGCGTGCGGATTCTGCGCAACCAGGCGTCGCTGATCGCGGGCCTCAACTCCAACTTCTCCATCTACGACGCCGACGATTCCCGACGTCTGCTGCAGATGATCGCCAAGGACATGGGCCTCGACGTCAAGCGGTATTCGCCGCGGCTGCTGGCCAACGCCATCTCCAACCTGAAGAACGAGCTGATCGACCCGCAGCAGGCGATGGCCAACCTGTCCGACGACGACCACGCCGATGAGTTGGCGCGCACGGTGGCCGCCGTCTTCTCCGAATACCAGCACCGGCTGCGGCTGGCCAACGCGCTCGACTTCGACGACCTGATCGGCGAAACGGTCGCGGTGCTGCAGGCCTTCCCGCAGATCGCCCAGCATTACCGTCGACGCTTCCGGCACATCCTGGTCGACGAGTATCAGGACACCAACCACGCGCAGTACGTCCTGGTCCGCGAGCTGGTCGGCCGCGACACCGAGGACGGTGTGACACCCGGCGAGCTGTGCGTGGTCGGCGACGCCGACCAGTCGATCTACGCGTTTCGCGGCGCCACGATCCGCAACATCGAAGACTTCGAGCGCGACTACCCCGATGCCACGACGATCCTGCTCGAGCAGAATTACCGGTCCACGCAGAACATCCTGACCGCGGCCAACTCGGTGATCTCCCGCAATGCCGGACGCCGGGACAAGCGGCTGTGGACCGACGCCGGTGAGGGTGAGCTGATCGTCGGCTACGTCGCCGACAACGAGCATGACGAGGCGAGGTTCGTCGCCGAGGAAATCGATGCGCTGGCCGCCAACAGCGACATCACCTACAACGATGTGGCCGTCTTCTACCGCACCAACAACTCGTCGCGGTCGTTGGAAGAGGTGTTCATCCGCGCCGGCATTCCCTACAAAGTGGTTGGGGGAGTGCGGTTTTACGAGCGCAGAGAGATTCGCGACATCGTCGCCTACCTACGCGTGCTGGACAACCCGGGCGACGCGGTCAGTTTGCGACGGATCCTCAACACACCGCGGCGCGGCATCGGCGATCGCGCCGAGGCTTGCGTGGCGGTCTACGCCGAGAACACCGGATCCAGTTTCGCCGACGCGCTGGAAGCCGCCGCCGAAGGCAAGGTGCCGCTGCTGAATACCCGGTCGGCCAAGGCGATTGCGGGTTTCGTCGAGATGCTCGACGAACTGCGGAGTCGGCTCGACGCGTCGGAGGGCGACCTTGGTGAACTGGTCGAGGCGGTGCTGGAGCGCACCGGATACCGCGCGGAGTTGGAATCGTCCTCCGACCCGCAAGACCTGGCCCGGCTGGACAACCTGAACGAACTCGTCAGCGTCGCACACGAATTCGCCACCGATCTGGCCAACGCCGCCGCGCTCGACGACGTGCCCGATGACGAGGACGTGCCGGACACCGGTGTGCTGGCCCAATTCTTGGAACGGGTGTCTTTGGTCGCCGACACCGATGAAATCCCTGAGCACACAGCTGGTTTGGTGACGCTGATGACGTTGCACACTGCCAAGGGACTGGAATTCCCGGTGGTGTTCGTCACTGGATGGGAAGACGGAATGTTCCCGCACATGCGGGCTTTGGGCGACGCCGGCGAGCTTTCCGAGGAGCGTCGACTGGCCTACGTCGGGATCACCCGGGCGCGACAGCGTCTCTATGTCAGCCGCGCCAAGGTTCGGTCGTCGTGGGGACAGCCGATGCTCAACCCGGAATCGCGGTTTCTGCGCGAGATCCCGCAGGAGCTCATCGACTGGCGTCGCACCGACCCGACGCCGTCGTTCAGCGCACCGGTGAGCGGTGCCGGACGGTTCGGCGCACCGCGGCCGTCGCCGACCCGCGGCGCAGCCGGCAAGCGTCCGCTGCTGGTGCTGGCGCCCGGTGACCGGGTGACCCACGACAAGTACGGCCTGGGTCGGGTGGAAGAGGTCTCGGGCATCGGCGAATCAGCGATGTCGCTGATCGACTTCGGCAGCTCGGGGCGGGTCAAGCTGATGCACAACCACGCTCCGGTGGCGAAGCTCTAGTCCTCCAGCAGCCAGTCCCGCGTGCGCGGCAGCAGTGTCAGCACGGCGCTGGCGATCGGCAGAACTGGCAGGGTGTGCACGATCCATGCCACCTGCGCGCCGGCGATGAACACGCCGAGGTAAGTCAAGATCGCGACTACGGCGCCCGCCACGATCAGGTAGCGGCTCAGCGGTTGGCGCAGCAGCAGCAGGATCACCCCGGAGATCGTGGCCAGAGCGAACACCAGCGCAAGGAACGCCACCGCGACGCAGAACAGCCGGTCCGAACGCCACCAGCCCGCGATCAGGTCGGTCGCCACCACCGAGGTGGCCCAGCCGCTGATGATGCTGACGGCCGCGGCGGCCACCGCCGTTGTCCGGCTGGGTTCGCCGTAGGGGGCGCGTGCTATCGCGGGCGGCCCGCTCGGCGGAGCGTATTGCGGGGGCGACGACGGGCGCGGGATGTGCGTGGTGCGGGCGTCGTCGACCGTCTGCGGCAAGGGCCCGGTCGGCGCCCGGCGAATGATGCGCGTTTGAGGGGCCTGCTCAGGACCGGTGGCGGCGGGCATGGGCCCGCTTGGCGCTGCGGGAGGCGGGCGATCGCCCGGTGGGGGACTGTTCGGATCGGTCACCGGTCAACCGGCGAAGGTGCCGACAGACAGGCCCCGTTTGGCCAGCCACGGCACCGGGTCCACCCGCTGCGTGCCGCCCAGCAGTACCTCGAAGTGCAAGTGCGGCCCGGTGGAATTCCCGCGGTTGCCCATCGTGGCGATCTGGTCGCCGGCCATCACACGCTGACCCACGCCGACCATGGTGGTGTTGACGTGGCCGTACAGCGTGACCGTGCCGTCGGCGTGACGCAGCTTGACCCACATGCCGTAGCCGGCGGTCGGGCCCGCGTCGATGACGACGCCGTCGGAGACCGCGTGGATCGGTGTGCCGATCGAGTTCGCGAGGTCGATGCCGGCGTGCAGGACGCCCCACCGGTAGCCGAAGCCCGAGGTGAAGATGCCCTTGGCCGGCATGATGAACAGCGGCTGCTGCAGGCGGGCCTCACGCTGGGCGCGTTCCTGAGCGAACGCGACGCCGTGGGCCAGCTCGGCGTTGTGGACGGCGACGTTCGCGACCGGCTGCACGGTCACCATCTGCATACCGCCGCCAGAGGTGCTGATCGGTCCCCCGCCGTTGGTCGCCGCGGCTTGGGCGGCCAGCACGGTCTCGGCCTTGGAGTGGTCTGGGGCCTCGGTGGCGGAGTGCGCGGCGGCGGCGGCGGCACCGGCCGCCATCGCGCCGAACAGTCCGTGACCTCGAGCCGGGCCGGTCAGCTGTTTGCGGTGCTGCCCCCGCCGGGCTATCAGCTCGGCGTCGCTCTTACCGCGGTGCGCGTCACGCCCAAGGGGATCGATGCGGCGCTCGGACACGCTGGGGCCGGCCAGCTTCATGACGACGAGGTTGTCGGTGCCGTCCAGGTCGTCGAGCTCAGGCGCGCGCAGGACCTGCGCTTCTTTGTCGAAATGGGAGTTTGCGCTGAAGTCCAGGTCGTCGAGCATGCCGAACTCATTGAAAGGAATGATGTCGGTGACTTCGTTGCGACTGGGTGCTGACAAGCTGCCGCGCGACGCCGAAAGCTCTCCTTGCACAGGAGACGGTGCCGGGATTTGCTGAGTCAACCTGATTGTCCCTCGAGCCGTAACCATAACGTTATCTGGACCCTGCGACGTTAACCGGCGACCTGGGGAGGTCGCAAGCCAAGCCAGAAATCCGCCGGGGAATGTGATTTGAATCACCCGCGACAGGTCGGTGAGATCTGACACATCCACCGATGCCGACGACGGAACGTTCAGGCCGTGTCGATACAGTTCCCGCAAGCGGGCGTCGGAAAACCCTGGGCTCGCGTACAAAACGACAAACTAGGCCGACACACAGAAGTGAGCCCATGGATCTTTTCGAGTATCAGGCGAAGGAGCTGTTCGCCAAGCACAACGTCCCAACGACGCCCGGCCGGGTGACAGACACCGCTGACGGGGCCAAGGCCATCGCCGAAGAGATCGGTCGCCCGGTGATGGTCAAAGCGCAGGTGAAGGTCGGTGGACGTGGCAAGGCCGGCGGCGTGAAATACGCCGCGACCCCGGATGACGCCTATAACCACGCGAAGAACATTCTCGGCCTGGACATCAAGGGCCACGTCGTGAAGAAGCTGCTGGTCGCCGAGGCCAGCGATATCGCCGAGGAGTACTACATCTCCTTCCTGCTCGACCGCGCCAACCGCACCTACCTGGCGATGTGCTCGGTGGAGGGCGGCGTGGAGATCGAAGAGGTCGCGGCCACCAAGCCCGAGCGGCTGGCCAAGGTCCCGGTGGATGCGGTCAAGGGTGTCGACGTGGCGTTCGCCCGCTCGATCGCCGAACAGGGCCACCTGCCGGCCGAGGTGCTCGACGCCGCGGCGGTCACCATCTCCAAGCTGTGGGAGGTCTTCGTCGCCGAGGACGCCACCTTGGTCGAGGTCAACCCGCTGGTGCGGACTCCCGACGACCAGATCCTGGCGCTGGACGGCAAGGTCACGCTCGACGGCAACGCTGACTTCCGCCAGCCGGGCCATGCAGAGTTCGAGGACCGCGACGCCACCGACCCGCTGGAACTGAAGGCCAAGGAGCACGACCTCAACTACGTCAAGCTCGACGGCGAGGTAGGCATCATCGGTAACGGCGCCGGGCTGGTCATGTCGACGCTGGATGTGGTGGCCTACGCGGGCGAGAGGCACGGCGGGGTCAAGCCGGCCAACTTCCTCGACATCGGTGGTGGCGCCTCGGCCGAGGTGATGGCCGCCGGTCTCGACGTCATCCTGGGTGACCGACAGGTCAAGAGCGTGTTCGTCAACGTGTTCGGTGGCATCACCGCGTGCGACGCCGTCGCGAACGGGATCGTGCAGGCGCTGAAGATCCTCGGCGACGACGCCAACAAGCCGCTGGTGGTCCGATTGGACGGCAACAACGTCGACGAAGGCCGACGCATCCTGGCCGAGGCCAACCACCCGCTGGTGACAGTCGTACCGACGATGGACGAGGCCGCTGACAAAGCCGCCGAGCTCGCGAGCGCCTGAGAAAGGAACATGACCCATGTCTATATTCCTGACCTCCAAAAGCAAGGTCATCGTCCAGGGCATCACCGGTAGCGAGGCCACCGTGCACACCGCCCGCATGCTCAGGGCGGGCACTCAGATCGTCGGCGGCGTCAACGCGCGCAAGGCCGGCACCACCGTTACGCACGAGAACAAAGGTGGCCAGATCGTCGAGCTGCCGGTGTTCGCCCATGTCGAGGAAGCGATGGAGAAGACCGGCGCCGACGTATCGATCATTTTCGTGCCGCCGAAGTTCGCCAAGGACGCCATCATCGAGGCCATCGACGCCGAGATCCCGCTGCTGGTGGTTATCACCGAGGGAATCCCGGTGCAGGACAGCGCCTATGCCTGGGCCTACAACCTTTCCAAGGGCGGCAAGACCCGCATCATCGGGCCGAACTGCCCGGGCATCATCACCCCCGGGCAGGCGCTGGTGGGCATCACGCCGGCCAACATCACCGGCTCGGGGCCCGTCGGCCTGGTGTCCAAGTCCGGCACGCTGACCTACCAAATGATGTTCGAGCTGCGTGATTTCGGGTTCTCCACGTCGATCGGGATCGGCGGCGATCCGGTGATCGGCACCACCCACATCGACGCGATCGAGGCCTTCGAGAAGGACCCCGAGACCAAGCTCATCGTGATGATCGGTGAGATCGGTGGTGACGCCGAGGAGCGTGCCGCCGACTACATCAAGGCCAACGTGATCAAGCCGGTCGTCGGCTACGTCGCGGGATTCACTGCGCCGGAAGGCAAGACGATGGGCCACGCCGGCGCCATCGTGTCCGGCTCGTC
>Ga0137412_10001292_pt1 | contig 19266 bp, 17 predicted proteins | sample CZODoug2_1_16fun_FD_122160 | JGI IMG/M metagenome (GOLD analysis project Ga0137412, IMG submission 122160) | Vadose zone soil fungal communities from Angelo Coast Range Reserve, California, USA - CZODoug2_1_16fungal (Hybrid Assembly) | ecosystem: Environmental > Terrestrial > Soil > Vadose zone...
CCGGACACGATTCCGGCAAGGGGCTCGCCGCTCTCGAGCAGGGACGCGTAATCGATTGCAGCCGATTTCGGCGCCGCGCCCGGCGCTTCGCGGCCGGCGCCCTGGTGCTCGGTACGAGCGGCGATACCGCTGTCCGGGTGGGCGCCGCGCCCCAACGCCTTGGCGGGAATTGCCAAATCGCTGTTCCAGAACTCGTCGAACGTGGCGGAGAGTTCGCCGACGATCGGCCCCGCTGTCACGACATCGTCGTCTGCGAACTGCGACTCGGGGTCGATCTGGAAATACTGATTGCCGATGTTGCGGCCGCCGATGAGCGCCAGCGCGCCGTCGGCCACCAGCAATTTATTGTGCATTCGATAGTTGAGCCGCGGCGCGTTGACGAGGAAGTTCAGCCTTCGCACCAGCCGTAAGTGTCCGCGATAGGAAGACGGATTGAAAATTCTCACCTCGACGGATGGGTTCGCGAGCAGCCGCAGAATCTGCTCGTCGCCGGCGACCCTATCCCCGTCATCGACCAGCACACGTATGCGCACCCCACGGTTAGCCGCACGCTGCAGGCCATCGGTCAGCAGGCGGCCCGTCTCGTCGCCGCGAAAAATAAAGTATTGAAGATCGAGCGCGCTTTGGGCGGCATCGATCATCTGCATTCTGAGTTGGAAACCGTCGACGCCGACGTTGATGATGCGAAATGCCGAATTGCCTCCGTGCTCCCGCGCCGCGTCCGCAAACCGTCGACCGAGGCGAGTATCCTCCGGGTGGGCGAACGCCGCGGACGCGGGCTTCGGATAATCCGCACCGGGCGGAAGCCCTGCGCAACCGCATAGGATGGCAACGGCGAGCAAAACGGCGCCATGGCGGGCGCCCTCGCGCCGGGCGCTTCGGCGGCGTATCGCCGTTCCCCAGAAGATGAGCACGCTGTCACCCGGCTGTCACTGAACCCGGCACCCATTATGCACTGCAAACGCAATCGCGGCGGCGTTCGCGATTGAGCGCAACTATCGCTTTGATAGAGACAGCCGATTTGACTTGGCGCGTCCCCGGGGTCTACCGTAACCCGAACGTGTGTGTATTGATTCCGAATCTTGATCGGAAGGAGTGAGCCGTGAATTTGAAAGGTAGTAAGACGGAAAAGAATCTGAAGGATGCATTTGCAGGCGAATCGCAGGCAAATCGGCGTTATTTGTACTTCGCGGCCAAGGCGGACGTCGAAGGATTCAATGACGTGTCCGCGGTGTTCCGTTCCACTGCCGAGGGTGAGACGGGCCACGCCCACGGACATTTGGAATACCTGGAAGCCGTCGGCGACCCGGCTACCGGACTGCCGATCGGCGCGACTTCGCTGAATCTCAAGGCAGCCATTGCCGGCGAAACGCACGAATACACCGACATGTATCCCGGCATGGCGAAGAGCGCCCGGGACGAGGGGTTCGGCGAGATTGCAGATTGGTTCGAGACGCTGGCCAAGGCCGAGCGATCGCACGCGAACCGCTTCCAGAAGGCATTGGACAACCTGTAGCCTGCAGCCTGTAGCCCTGTCCTTCGTTGCCGGCCGGGCAACGGCACCGCACGCGGGCTCCGTTCGTGGAGCCCGCATCATTTCGGCTGGGAGATAACCGTGTCCGACGGACAGACCAAGTCAGGCCGCGAGGGCAGTCTCGAGGCGCCGACGCGCCATGCCCTGGGGCAACAGGACCCCCAATTCTACGACGCCGGTGCGCTGCAAAAGGAACTTGAGCGGGTCTTCGACATCTGCCACGGGTGCCGCCGCTGCTTCAGCTTGTGCAATTCCTTTCCGACTTTGTTCGATTTGATCGACGACTCGAAGACCGGCGAGCTCGATGGCGTCGACAAGAAAGCCTACGGTCGCGTGGTCGATGAGTGCTACCTCTGCGACATGTGCTACATGACCAAATGCCCTTATGTGCCGCCGCATCCGTGGAATGTCGACTTTCCACACTTGATGCTGCGCGCCAAAGCCGTCAAGCATCGCGCCGGCGGTACTCGTTGGCGGGACAAGGTCTTGAGTTCGACGGACATGGTGGGCACGCTCGCGGGCATTCCGGTCGTCGCCGAGGTCGTCAACGCCGTGAATCGCACTGCCGTGGGGCGCAAGGTTCTGGACGTTGCGCTGGGTGTGCACCCACAGGCACCCATTCCTGAATACCGATCGAATACCCTGCGCAAGCAACTGGCCAAGCGCGCCGCGCCGGCCGGCGCCGCGCAGGCGGCCGGCGTGACTCGCGGGAAAGTGGCGTTGTTCGCCACGTGCTACGGAAATCGCAATGAACCCCAGATCGGGCTCGATCTCGTCAGCGTCTTCGAGCACAACGGCATCGAAGTTGCCCTGGTCAGCCAGGAGAATTGCTGCGGTATGCCGAAGCTGGAACTGGGCGATTTGCAAGCGGTTGCGGATCTAAAGGCCAAGAACCTGCCGCATCTGCTCGCCATGATCGACGACGGCTACGATATCGTCGCGCCCATCCCCTCGTGCGTATTGATGTTCAAGCAAGAATTGCCGCTGATGTTCCCGGATGAACCCGACGTGGCGAAAGTCAGGAAACATATGTTCGATCCCTTCGAATATTTGGCTCTGCGGCACAAATCGGGCCTGATGCGCACCGATTTCGCCCGCTCGCTCGGCAAAATCGCGTACCACGTCGCCTGCCACTTGCGGGTGCAGAACATCGGACTCAAGACCCGCGACATATTGCAGCTGATTCCCGGAACCACCGTCGAGCCCATCGAGCGGTGTTCGGGACACAATGGCACCTACGGCGTCAAACGAGAGTTTCGCGACACTTCCATGAAAATCGCCAAGCCCGTCATTCAACGCGTGCAGGCGAGCGGCGCCGACTTTTATGCGAGCGATTGCCCGATGGCGGGCCATCAAATCGAAAGCGGTTCGGACAGCGCGTCGCCGCCGACGCATCCGTTGACACTGCTCAGAATGGCCTATGGCCTCGAGACGACATCGTGAAGAAATTATCGCGCGCGGATCTCATGAGCTTGGAGCAGTACGCGGACAATCGGTCCCGGTTGCGCAGCGAAGTCATTGCGCACAAGCAAGTCCGCAATGTGCAAGTCGGGCCGAACATGACGTGGTGTTTCGAAGACTACATCACGATACGCTATCAAATCCTCGAGATGCTTCGCGCGGAGCGGATTTTCGAAAGCGACGGCATCCAAGGCGAACTCGAGGCTTACAATCCTCTGATTCCCGACGGCAGCAATTGGAAGGTCACTTTGCTGCTGGAATTTCCCGATCCCGACGAGCGGCGCATCGCGCTCGAGAAACTGATCGGTGTGGAAACGAGGTGCTGGATTCGGGTGAGCGAAATGGAACGGGTATTTGCCATCGCCGACGAGGACATGGAACGTACCAACGACGAAAAGACTTCGGCCGTGCATTTTCTGCGCTTCGAGCTGTCTCCCTCCATGGTGGAAGCCATGAAAAGCGGCGCTTCCTTGAGCATCGGCGTCGATCACGACCATTACCGGCATGTTCAGGGTCCTCTGCCGGGCCCCATCCGCGATTCCTTGGCCCGGGATCTCGCTTAGCAGCAATTGGCGTTACCGGGAATCTTCGGTATTGTCATCTGTCACTAAGTCCCAGGGGACGCCTGACATGAGGATATTGACATGAACGCTCGAACAGAGCCGGCCACCTGGCCACAGCCTCGCGCTGGGAGCGAAGGCGAAGGGGCCGCTCTGGTGTGGCTGGATGCGCTTGCGAGCGGTATTTGCACTCCCGAGGTGTTTTTGAGTGCGATGCAGGATCAATTCCAAGGGGACCGCGAGAAGAGCTGGGAAGTCCTGTCCTTGCTCGATCAGTATTACCGGCGTGGAAGGATAAAGGCCGAGCTCTTCCACACGCTCAAATCCAGCCTGGAGAGTTCTGGGGTCAAGGGTGACGCGGAGGCGAGCGCCAGCCGGCGGCCTCGCGCCTCATCCACCGCCGTTACGGCACCCGTCGCGGCCCCGCCCAGCGGGACGCCGGCTCCGCCCAACAAAACGGCATCGGCTTCGTTTGAACGCGCGCCGTCACCGTCGCCCAACCCGGCGGCGGCTCCGCCTGCGCCTGAACGCGCATCGCCTCCGCCGCCCCATCAGGCGGCGGCTCCGCCTGTGCCTGAACGCGCACCGCCACCGCCGCCCCACCAGGCGACGGCTCCGACTTCGCTTGAACGCCCACCGCCACCGTCGCCCCCTCAAGCGGCGGCTCCGACTTCGCTTGAGCGCGCACGGCCACCGTCACCCCATCAAGCGGCGGCTCCGACTTCGCCTGAACAGGCACCGTCACCGTCGCTCCACCAGGCTGCGGCTCTGGCTTCGCTTGAACGCGCACCGCCACCGTCGCTCGACCAGGCGGCGGCTCCGGCTTCATCCAATCCGTCGGCATCGGGAACACTCGGGAGAACACCCCCGACTTTGTACCATCCGGCGCTCCCGACTTCACCCAACAAACCGGCGGCGGCGCGTCCCAAAACCCGGGAAATCCGCGAGCTCGCGATCGGCGACGTGCTGCGCGGCCGATACAGAATACGGGGAGTGCTGGGTCACGGCGGCATGGGAACCGTGTTCGATGCAATCGACGAGTATCGCCTTGATCTGCCCGATTCGGGGCAACGGATAGCCATCAAAGTGTTGCATACGGCGGTTGCCCAGCGAGAGGACCTGCTCGCCGAACTGCAGCGCGAGTTCCAGCATCTGCAATTGCTGTCGCATCCGAACATCGTCCGCGTGCATGAATTCGACCGCGACGACGACAACGCCTTCTTTACCATGGAATCGCTGATCGGGGCGCTGTTGACTCATGTGTTGGACGCTCGAAGCGCGGTTGCCTTGCCGCGGCCGTACGCGCTGGCCCTCATGCGCGACGTGGGCGCCGCTCTCGCCCACGCTCACTCACGCGGCGTCGTGCACGGAGACATCAATCCGCAAAACATCTTCATCACCAATGATGGAGAGGTGCGGGTCTTGGATTTCGGCTCTTCCCACAAATTAGCGCGGAATACCGGCTGGTCGCTGCGTGCTCCCGTCGCCACTCCAGGCTATGCCAGCTGCCAATTGCTCGAGGGTCAGCAGCCCGACGCACGAGACGATCTGTTCGCATTTGCATGCCTCGTCTATTTGCTTTTGGCGGGCCAGCACCCTTTCCCCGGGCGCACCGCCGTCGAAGCGCGCGCGCGGCGCGTGCACCCTTCCCGTCCAACGGGACTCACCAGCCGGCAATGGCGGGTCCTGCGCGAAGGCCTTCGTTGGGAGCGCGACCGCCGTCCCGCGGATGTACAGAAATGGCTGGACCGTTTCGGCCTCGCCGACGCTGCGCCTCGCCTGCCGCCGTTGCCCGCATTGATGGAGGCGCCGCCTCCCCGGAAAGGTGGGTTTGCAGCGACAGCCGCAGTCATCGCCCTAATGGTTTTGTTGGCGGCCGGCGGTTATTGGGCCGTGACGAACTATGATTCGTTGGCGTGCATCTTCACGCCGCCGGCACCCGTAGTAGTCACCCAGGAGGCGCCGCCTCCCTCAATGACTGAATCAGCGCCAGCTCCGCGTACGAATCCGAACCCTGCGCCTAGGATCACCGCCCCGCAGGCCAGCCCTCCGAAGGCTAGTGGTCCGACGGCCGCTCCGCCGACCTCCACTGCCCGTACGCCCACTGCTCCTGTCCCAACTGCGCCGCCAACGTCGACGGCCGGACCGCGCACCGCCGCAACTACCACCCGGCCCCCCACGAGCGAGACATCCGCTCGCACCGCAAATGCGGGGCCGGTTCGGGTAGAAATGGCTGCGGACACCGCCGATGTCGAACCCTCCGACCGGGAGGCTCGCGTTACCGTTCGACGCAGGGGCAACGTGCATGGCGATGCAAGCTTCCGATGGTGGACGGAGTCGGGCACGGCAAGGCCAGGCCGGGACTTTGCGCCCGAGGTCCCTCGTCTCGAACAAATCCCGGACGGCAGAGACAGCGTCAGTCTGATTATTCCTATCTTGAGTACGCCGCACGACAAGTCCAAGAGCTTTTATGTGGTGATCGACCGGCCCGAGTCGAGCGGTGCCACGCTCGGTGGGCGAACCCTCACCATGGTGACGATACAACCGACCGACTAGATCCAGAGCGATCCACCGCAGAGCGAAGAGGACCTCAGACGGGCGTCTTTCCCGCGTCATAGAGCGATGCGTGGACGGTGCGGAGTACATTTTTTTGCACCTTGCCCATGGTATTTCGCGGCAATTCGTCGACGATGAGCACGCGCTTTGGAATCTTGTAGCGCGCGAGACGAGTCTGCAGGGAGTTGATGATGTCGGCCTCCGACAGCGCGGCAGAGGCTTGCGGTACGATCACGGCGGTAACGGCTTCGCCGAAATCCGGGTGTGGAACGCCGAATACCGCGCTTTCCAGCACCCCGGACAGCGCATCCAACTCCATCTCGACCTCCTTCGGATAGACGTTATAGCCTCCGCTGATCACCAAGTCCTTCGCACGACCGACGATGTGCAGGTAACCGTCGCGGTCGATGCGTCCGAGATCGCCTGTCTTGAACCAGCCATCCACGGTAAATTCACCGCGGGTTTTCTCGGGGTCTTGCCAATAGCCGGCGAACACATTCGGACCCGCAACCTCGATCGCGCCGGCGACATCGGCGTTTGATTCGGCGGCTCCGCTCGTATCGGTCACTCGGACCGCGATTCCCGGCAGCGGTTTGCCGACCGATCCTGCCTTGCGCACCCCCTCGTAGGGATTCGACGTGTTCATCAAGGTCTCGGTCATTCCGTATCGCTCGAGAATCGAGTGACCCGTCCGCCGCAAGAATTCGCGGTGCGTCTCCATCAGCAGCGGCGCCGATCCCGAGACGAACAGCCGCACACCGGCGGCGACCTCGCGGCTCAAGCCGGTCTGTTGCAGCAGCCGCGTGTAATGCGTGGGAACGCCCATCATCACCGTCGCGCGCGGCAGCTGCTTCAACGCCGATGCGGCGTCGAATTTGGGCATGAGCACCATGCTCGATCCCGACGCGAGAACGGTGTTGATGGCGGCGAACAGACCGTGCACGTGAAACAGCGGCAAGGTGTGCAGCAAAACGTCGCGGCTCGAAAAATGCCACGCCTCGGCGAGCGCGGCGGCATTGGATGCGAGATTCGCGCGCGACAGCATCGCACCTTTCGCTCGGCCGGTGGTGCCGGATGTATACACGATCGCGGCCAGCGCATCGGCGCCATGGCGCCGCGGCATCCCAGGATCCTCGGCGCACTGCCGTACCAGCGCGAGCAGGGATCCCTCGCCCTGGTCCCCGAGCGTCTCTATGTGGGTAATTCCGGCACGAACCGCATGCGGCTCGAGCTGCGCGTAGTCGGCGGGGCGAATCACCGCCACCCTTGGATTCGAGTCGCGCAGGAAATAATCCACCTCGTTGGGAGTATTCGCCGGATTGATGGGCACGAACACCGCACCCATGCGCAGGCATGCGACGTAGAGCAGCACCCCCTCCACCGATTTTTCCACTTGAACCGCGATGCGGTCGCCGGGCACGACGCCCCGCCGCATCAGGGCCGCGGAAAATCGGCCGGATTGCTCGCGCAACGAGGCGTAGTTCAATTGCCGACCTTCGGCGGTCTCGAGGAATGGCCGGTGCGGTTGATCGCGGGCCGCGGATTCAACCCAGTCGGCGGGGTCCACGGCGTAAAAGTGAGCGTGTTCGCGCGGCATGAATCTGGTCAGTCCTCGATGATGCGGCTATGCACGCGGGTGTCGCGCATGGTCAACGCAACTAAAAAACTGATCCCCGCCAACGCCGAAGCGTAGATATAGAATCCGCTCTCGGATCCGATCGATTTGAACCAGAGTGCGACATACTCGGCCGTACCGCCGAACACCGCGTTGGCGAGGGCATACGGCACCGCCACTCCGAGAGTGCGGATGGCGGTGGGGAAGAGTTCGGCTTTCACCACGGCGCTGATCGAGGTGTAGCACGATTGAATCATCATCGCCGCCAAGATCAGACAGAACGCAACCGAAGATGAGCGGGTGGCCGCAACTGCGGTCATGACCGGCCAGGTGACCAGCGCTCCTCCGCCGAACGCCGCCAACATCATGGGTTTGCGCCCCAGCTTGTCCGACAGCCAGCCGAAAAGCGGCTGTGCGGCCATGAACGCGATGAGGCTGAGGGCGCTGATTTCGGTGGCCTGATCCTTGGAGAATCCCGCGGTGTTGGTCAGGAATTTCTGCATGTACGTGGTGTAGACGTAAAAAATCATGGAGCCGCCGGCGGTAAATCCCAACACCGTCAAGGCTTCGCGTGGATGATCGAGGAAGAGTTGGCGCATGCTTCCGCGCACCGCTCCTTCGCTCTCGGCGCGCACGAATGATTGCGACTCTTGTAGCCGCCGCCGCATCCAATAGGCGACGATGGCGAGGCCAGCTCCGATCACGAAGGGAATTCGCCACCCCCAGGCCGCCATGTCGGCCTTCCGGAGCACGTGCTGCAAAATGATCAGCACTGCCAGCGCCGTCAGTTGGCCGCCGATCAAGGTCACGTACTGGAAGCTGGACCAGAAGCCGCGATGCTTGCGTCCCGCCATTTCACTGATATAGGTGGCGCTGGCGCCGTATTCGCCCCCCAGGGACAAGCCCTGGAAAATTCGCGCAAGCAGCAGGATGACGGGAGCCGCGACGCCGATCGTTGCCGCCCCGGGCGTCGCCGCGATTGCCAGCGATCCCGCGCACATCATGGTGACCGACAGCGTGAGCGCGGCCTTGCGGCCCACGCGGTCGGCATACAGCCCCATCAACCACGCGCCGACGGGGCGCGCAAAAAAACCGACGGCGAACACCGCCGCCGTCTGCAGAAGTTGCGCGGTCTGATCTCCCCTCGGGAAGAAGATCGGGGCGAAATAGAGCGCGGCGGCCGAGTAGGTATACCAGTCGAACCACTCGACCAAATTACCCACCGAGCCGCCGAGAACGGCCCTGATGCGCGAAACGCCAGGCACCCCTTGCGGCAATGATGTTTGGCGCAGGCGCAAGGTTTCAGGGCTTATTCACGTAGAACCAATACTCCGCCTTGTAGGGTACGCGCACTTCCGCGCCGGCCGAGGCTTGATTGCATCCGTCCGGCGGCGCATTGCCCCCGGCCGTATGCAATCGCTGGATGAACCGCACCTGCCCGAATACGCCGCTTCCCGATGTCGACTTCGCCCTCAGCAACAACCAGGCGATGGAGTTCGGATCCGGGCTATCGGCGTGCGCAGCGACCTCGCCGGTCACCTTGCTACCATCCGTCGCCTCCCAGGTCGGACCTGCATAATGCTTTCCGATCTTCTTGCCCGCATGGTCGAACAGATCCGCTTCGGGTTCCTTCAATTGCCATTCGGCGCGCGCGGCGTCGTTCTTATCGGCGCGGCACTGATAGATCTGGACCCCCGCGCCGTGCGCCCGCAGCGTCAATGCTGCGTCCGTCGGAACCTGCAGAGGCGCCGGAATATCGGCGGTTTTCACCGCCGAAGCGGCCGCGAAGGCCGCCATCAGGCCAAGGAGCGGTAGTTGAATAATGGACGCCGTCAGTTGGTTTTTCATCGCTATATGCCCTCCAGTTTCGCTATTATAGGATGCGCCGGCTCCCCATGACGCAATCCAACGCATTTCGAAACGACATCCCCTTCATTAAGGATCTCGGCGTGGAATTTGTCAGTGCCGATAACGGCCGCGCGGTCGTCGCGCTCGATCTCGCCCCGCGCCATTTGAACAGCTGGTCTGTGGCGCATGGGGGCGTGCTCATGACGCTGCTCGACGTGGCGATGGCGGTCGCAGGCCGCTCCCTCGATCCTGCCGCCGGCGGGGGAGTCACGCTGGAGATGAAAACCAGCTTCCTGCAGCCGGCGAATGCCGGAACCCGCCTCATCGTCTCGGCGCACGCATTTCACCGCACCAACACCCTGGCCTTCTGCGACGGCGAAGTGCGCGACACGGACCAGCGCCTCATCGCAAAGGCCATGGGCACCTTCAAATATTTGAAGCTCCCATCGCCCTGATTTCACCCCCCCGAGCGCCCTTCCGGCCGACCCGCGGAGAAACGAGCAAGCTTGCGACAAATCCGTCCCCAATCCCGAAACCGATCTCGGCGCCGATCGTGCAAAGTACGAATCCGGACGAAAATTTGGGCAGCGTCATGGAAGCCTGGCGCTCGGGCGGCAATCTTCATTCGATGAGGTAGAGCATGAACGCAAAAGCAGCATTCGCGACACTGAGCGGGCATCAGAGAATCGGGGGACATCTCGTTCAATCGAGCGGCGCCGCCGCGATCAGCGTGTGGGACCCGGCGACCGAGGAGCGCATCGGGCAAATCGCGGACGCGTCCGCGGCGGACATCGATCAGGCGGTCGCCGCAGCCAATTCGGCGCAGCGCGCCTGGCGCGGCGTCAACTTTCACCGGCGGGCGGAACTGCTGCACGAAGTGTCGAGGCAGGTGATGGCGGCCCGGCCGCTGGTGGCGGAAATGTTGACCCGCGAAATGGGCAAACCGTACAAGGAGTCGTTCGACGAGGTGGCCTGGTCCGCCAGCGCCATCGACTACTACGCCGAAATAGCGCGTCACGAGAACGGCAAAGTGCTGGGCTCCGCCGTGGATGGCCAATTTCATTTCACCACCAAGGATCCCCTCGGCGTGGTCGTGATCATCCTGCCGTTCAATTATCCGCTTTGCCTGCTGTGCTGGCAGGCCGCCGCGGCCCTCGCGAGCGGCAATGCCGTGATCATCAAGCCGTCCGATCTCACGACCCTGACAACGCTGCAGTTCATCGCTGCGTTCGACGCACTTCCCCCGGGGCTGGTGCAAGTCATCACCGGGGGCGGCGCCGTCGGCAAGCGCCTGGTCGAGCACTCCGACACCCACATGGTGGCCTTCACCGGCAGCATAGAGACAGGACGCCTGGTCGCGGAGACCTGCGGACGTCTCTACAAGCGGACATTGATCGAAACCTCGGGGAATGACCCCTTCATCGTGATGCCGTCGGCGCCGGTCGATATCGCGGCGCGCGGCGCCGCGTTCGGGGCGTTCCTCAATTGCGGCCAAGTCTGCGCAGCCGCCGAGCGATTCTACGTCCACGAGCAGGTGTACGCAGCGTTCATCGACAGGCTCGTACATTACACGAGGCAAATTCGAGTCGGCAACGGCCTGGATCGCGTCGACATGGGGCCCCTCGCGTCGCAACGCGAGTTCACGCGCTATTCGCGCCTGCTCGACCATGCGGTCGAACAAGGCGCCAAGGTACTGGCGGGCGGCGGCCGGCCCGCGCACCTGTCGAAGGGCTGGTTCGTCAATCCCACGGTTCTTGGCGACATCTCGCCCGACGCCCCCATCATGAACGACGAGACGTTCGGGCCGGTCGCGCCCGTCAGCGTGGTTCAGAGCTTCGACGAGGCATTGACGCTGGCCAACCGCTCTCGCTACGCCCTTGGCGCGACCGTGTACACGACCAACTTGGACGAGTCCATGCGTGCAGTCAACGAGCTGGAGGCAGGGATGGTCTGGATCAACGCGCCGCTCCTCGACAATGACGCGGGACCGTTCGGCGGACGGAAGCAATCCGGAATGGGCAGGCAGCTCGGCGCGGAAGGTCTGGATACCTTCAGGCACACGAAATTGTCGATGATCGATCATGGCGCCAAAGCCCACGATTTCTGGTGGTTTCCTTATTCCGACGCCGAAGCTTTCCCCGGCCGCCAATGACCGATCCGGAGCAGAGCGATCCCGCCCCGCGAGCGCCGGCATTGCCGCCGCAGCTCGAAGAGCGCATCGCGGCAATCGAAATCGCCGGGCGGACCTCCGATTTCGATACCTCGAGCTGGTTCTGGATGATCGTGCTGGGCGTCGTCATTCCGCTGATGATGCTGGCGGTCGGCTGGTGGGCATGACGACACGCGCGAATGCGCAAGCCGACGAGAGCGCCTGGCCTCTCCTTCCCGAAGAACGCAGGTGGGGCGCCGCGCGCCTGACCTTGACGCTGGCTACGACGGCAGCCGCCACTTGGTGCTATCTGATCGGCGAGTCGGTTGGCAGCTACCTCGGCTTCATCAAGGGCGGGCTCGCGCTCGGCGCCGGCTGCATGATCGGCATGGTCCTGGTGCTGCTCGCCGCGGGACCCACCTGCGTGCGTTTCGGCATCGACTCCGTCGCCGCCACCAAGCCGCAATTCGGCTCCCGCGGTTGGGTGGTACCCGCGGCGCTCCAGGCCGTATCGATCATCGGTTGGAATTCTCTGCTGATCATATTCTTTGCAAAGTCCGCGGTGCAGCTGAGTGTGGCGCTCGGCATCCTCGATGTGGGACCGCGCCATGCAGCCTTGGTGCCCGCGCTGACGGTGCTCGCATGCACGATCATTTTCGCGGTCCTGCGCCGCGGCGCGACGGGCGTGTCGATGGTGTCGAATATTCTCGTCGCCCATGTGTTCATCGGACTCTGGATGCTCTATCTGCTCGTCTCGCGCCGCTGGCCCGAACTCATGGCGGCACAACCCGCCAACGCGAGTTCCGATCACCTGTGGAACTACACCACGGGGATCGAACTTGGCATCGGGGCAACCCTGTCGTGGTGGCCCTATATCGGGGCAATGATTCGGATGGCGCCCAACGGGCGCACGATCGTGCTGCCCGTCATGCTCGGCATGGCCGCCCCCGTTCCAATACTGAGTCTCATCGGCCTCGCGGGCTCGCTGGTTCTCAAGTCATCCGATCCTACCGAATGGCTGCGCATCGTCGGCGGTCCCGCTTATGCAATCGTCTCGCTGACCTTCGTCACGGCGGCAAACTTCGGCACGACCACCGCGGGCATCTACGCCTCGGCGGTTGGCCTTCGTAATTTCGCCGCTTTGCAGGAGCGCACCTGGACGACGTTGCTGCTGATCACGATAGCGCCGGTCGCCCTGGTCGGCATATTCATTCCAGAGCTGTTCTTCGCCAAATTCGGCAATTTCCTCGCCTTGATCGGCGTCGCGTTCGCTCCGCTCTGCGGCATCCAAATCGTCGACTACTTCGTCCTGCGCCGTGGCCGCATCGATATCCGCGCGATCTACGTGGACTCCCCGGATCAACCCTACTATTTCTGGCACGGCATCAATCCGGCGGCCATGATCGCTCTGGCCGCCGGCTGCTACACCTACATCACTTTTCTGAATCCGCTGAGCTACCGCTCCATCGCGCCCTACCCCTACCTCACGGCCTCCCTGCCCTCGGCAGCCGCCGCAGCCCTGACGTATTTCCTGGCCAGCCTCCTCGTCAATCGAGCCGGACGCGGGGGCTATCCGCGACCGTAACTCCCGCAAGCGTGGTGATATGCCCCGCTTCAAGGCTATAGTGTGGCATGACGTTCGCGACCAACGGGAAGGGCGGGATGCGCGCAACAGGCACGGCGCAAGTCGCGGCGGCGACGGCGCAGAGCGCGGCGGCGGCGCCGGCCTGGCTCGAAGTCTTCCATCAGGCGCCGGCAAATTCCAGCGCGTCCTTGGGGTGGCGGCACCTCGAGGCTCATCGCTTCGACGGTTTGCGTTGTTGGAATCTCAAACTACCTGCGGCCCCCAAGCACTTCATCGCGACTCATCTGCTTAGGCCCTGCCGCATCGATACCCGGTGGGGAGGCCGCGCTCACCGGGCGCGCTCCCAACCGGGCAATGCGATGTTGATGACCGCCGGTCAGGACAGCGTGTGGCACTGTTCCGAAGCCATCGACGAACTGCACGTGTTTCTCGATCCGGCCATACTCGACGAGGTGGCGCAGGAAATCGGCGGTCACCATGCCGAACTCATCGACGGGGTGGCCATCGTCGAACCGGCGATCCGCGAAATTTCCATGCAGCTGCTGGCCGAGATCGAGCACCCCGGAATGGGCACACGGCTGTTCGCGGATACCATGGCGCGGTCGCTGGCGCTGCAGCTCATCCGGCGGCGTTCGACCGCTCGGGTCATCGATGCTGCGCACCGGAATTTCATGACAGTCCGCCAACTCCGAGCCGCCACCGATTACATCGAATCGAACCTGGCGCAGGACTTGTCCCTCGAGACTCTCGCCGCGGCCCCGGCGATGAGCGCGTTCAGCTTCGCGCGAGCTTTCAAAAGAACCACCGGACGATCGCCGCGCCAGTACGTCATCGAACGCCGCATCGAACGGGCCAAGGAACTGCTGCGCGCACGCCGCGGGGGCATCGCCGAGGTTGCCCATGGGGTCGGATTTTCGACGCAGAGTCACTTCACGGCCGTCTTCCATCGGCATTGCGGAATCACGCCCAAGCGCTTCCGCGATGCGTGTCATTCATGAATTCGAACAGCGGCTCGTTCCAGCTCTAAAGACATGCATTGGCGGTCGAAACTCATTCATCCCGGCGCCCACGCACCCGCCAATTTCCGTTCTCTGGCGACGCCGACCTATCGCGGCTCGACGGTCGTGTTCGAGCGTCAGGCCGACGTGTCGGACGATTGGCGGCAGACGGAACATGGATACAGTTACGGGCTCTACGGCACGCCGACGGTGCTGGAGCTTGGCGCGCGGATCGCGGAAATCGAGGGAGCTCATCATAGCTTCGTCGTTCCAGGAGGACAGGCCGCAATATCGCTGATCTATCTTGCCTATTGCAGGAGCGGGACTCATGCGCTGGTTCCGATCACTGCGTACGGTCCGAACCGCGAGCTGGCCGGAGGACTGTTGCAGCGCCTCGGAATCTCGGTGGAGGCGTATGACCCGCTGATCGGTGCGAAGATTGCGAAATTGATTCGCGAGGACACGGCGCTGGTCTGGACCGAAAGCCCGGGATCGGTGACCATGGAAGTTCAAGACGTGCCGGCCATCGTCGCCGCGGCGCACCGACGCAACGTGCCGGTAGCGCTCGATAATACCTATGCCGCCGGAGTGCTCTTCGACGCGTTTGCGCACGGCGTCGACGTCAGCATGCAGGCATTGACCAAGTATGTGGGTGGACACAGCGATTTGTTGCTGGGCTCGGTATCGGTCGCCGGCGCTGCCGCCTATGAGGCCGTCGGACCCGTCTACAAACAAATTGGCATGGCCGTCTCGCCGGACGATTGCAGTTTGGCGCTCCGCGGCCTGCAGACTTTGGGCGTACGGCTGGAGCGGCTCGAGAAGACGACCCTCGAAGTCGCACAGTGGCTGGCGAAGCACCCGAACATCAAGGTCGTGCTGCATCCGGCCCTGCCGTCGTGCCCTGGGCACGAGCATTGGCGGCGCGACTTCACCGGGTCATCCAGCATTTTTTCGATCGTTTTTGTTGAGCGATTCACCCCGGCCCAAGTAATCTCCTTTGCGGATCGGCTGACGCTTTTCAAGATCGGCTTCAGCTGGGGCGGCGTCACCAGCCTGGTCATCGTCTATCCGAATCTTGATCGTGCGGGACAGGACTACGGCGGGCGGCTGGTGCGGCTCAATGTGGGCCTGGAAGAATCTTCGGATTTGATCGCCGATCTCGATCGGGCGCTGAGCTCGATCGACGCGCCGGCCTAGGACGACATGTCCGTGAGTGCGGCAAGCCTGTTGCGATTCGCTGCCGTCATGCTGGCGACGCTCATCGTCGGGTCCTGCGCGGTCTGGGGCGCTTTGGCGCTGTGGTTCAGGGCGCCGGGCGGCCGAGCCCCGAGGACGCTGAGCGCGCTCGTGTGGGCGGGGTTCAGCCTCACCCTCATGATTGTTCTCTGGCAGGGACGGGCTGCGGCCGGATTCCTGGCATTCGCAGCGGCATTCGGCGCGCTTCTGCTTTGGTGGCGGCGAATTGAGCCGTCGAACGATCGCATCTGGGCCGACGACGTGGCGCAAATGAGCACCGGCACGGTCGATGGTAATCAGGTCACCTTGCGCAACGTGCGTAATTTCGAGTGGCGAAGCAATACCGACTACACCCAGCGCTGGGAGACGCGCAGCTACCGTCTCGATGGCCTGAATTCCGTCGACATGATCATGTCCTATTGGACCGGACCGGCGATCGCGCACATGCTGATTTCATTCGGTTTCGACGACGGCGAGCAGGTCGTCCTTTCGGTGGAGATTCGCCGCGAAAAGATCGAGAGCTATTCCGAGATCGGCGGATTCTTCAAAGAGTTCGAACTCAGCATCATCGCGGCCGATGAATGCGACGTGATCCGCGTTCGGACGAATGTCCGCGGCGAAGACACCTACCTGTACCGCCTCCGCATGCCGGAATCCGCGATGCGTTCGCTGTTTCTCGGCTACATCGACAAGGCCAATGCTCTCACGCGGACACCCCGCTTCTACAACACCATCACCGTCAATTGCACCACGCTCGTCTACCAGATGATGCAGGGCATCGTCGGCTATCTCCCGTTGAGTTACCGCCTGCTCCTTTCCGGCTATCTCCCCGAGTATGTTTATGGCGTCGGCGGTCTCGATCAACGCTACTCTCTCGAGGAGTTGCGCGCGTACGGAAGGATTTCCGAGCGCGCCATACGAGCCGATCGCAGCGACACCTTCTCCGCGGACATTCGGCGAGGCATACCGGGTCTCGCCGCCGCGGATTTACCGACGGGCACCCGCTAGACTCGGTGTCCCGCAGGCCATCAGCCTCGTATCGCCGCTCACGGATCCTGCGCCGCCGCCGCGGCCAAGGCGCCGAGCGCGCCGATGTTCTTCATGAGGTCCGGAGCAAAACCGTGCCGCGCCTGCAGGTACTCGGATTCGTTGTACGCCACCCAGGATTGACCCTTCGCGTCCTGCCACGCCAGTATCTTCAGCGGGAGGTCGATCGCCGCGGTGGGCGTTTCCACCACCAGGGGTGTACCCGCCTTCGGATTGCCTAGAATCACGAGCCCTGTCGGACGTAGCGCGAGACCTGCCCGCTCTGCGTCGCCGCTGAAATCTATTTGCGCGAATACGGTAAGGCCGCGCGCCCGCGCCAATGACTGGACTCGCTGCAGCACTTCCGCAACGGTGCGCTGCGTGGGCAATATTCGCAATCCGGCAACGGCGGTGTCGGCGGTCATGGCATCCTCCTAGCGCACGGGCGTGAAGCCATAGGCTTTGAACGCGGCAACGCCGGCGGGCCCGCGGATGTACGCGACGAATTTGGCCGCGTTCGGCTTGGCCGCGCTGGTGAGCGCGATGGGGTAGACGATGGGCAAATGACTATTGGCGGGAAATACATCCACCACCCGGACGCGCTTGTCGATCAACGCGTCGGTCTCGTAAACGATGCCGAGCGACGCCTCGCCTCGGTCGACGAATGCCAGCGCCGAACGCACGCTATCCGCGCGCACCAAGCGATCGGCCACGTCGTTCCAGATCCCCAAGGTCGTCAAAGCCTCGCGCGCATAGCGGCCCACGGGCACCGAGTCGGGATCGCCGGTCGCCAAGCGGCCCGTGCCCAACGTTTTTGCCAGAGGAAAGCGAGGTTCGATCTTGAGCTTGATTTTGCTGTCGGCCGGCGCTATCAATACCAGCCGATTGCTCAGCACATCGTGCCGAGCGCCAGGCTGAATCAAGTTGCGCGTCTGTAGATAATCCATCCACTCGAGGTCGGCCGAAAAAAAGACGTCGGCGGGCGCGCCGTTTTCGATCTGGCGGGCGAGCGCGGAGCTGGCCGCGAACGAGAATCTGACCGGAATCGACGTTTGCTTCGTAAAACCGTCCCCCAATTCCTGCAGCGCATTGGTCAGGGAAGCGGCCGCGAATACGGTGATCGGCGGCTCGTCCGCGTCTGCCGCAAAGCTCGCCGAGCCGAGCAAGGTCAGGCACAGTATCCACGCCAGGCCGCCGAAGTTTTTCATGGTCGAACCTCATTGCGCAATGGTAAATTGCGGTACGCTGCATCTTTCAAGACTCACGCGCCATTCATCCAATTGCAACATCACGTTATGCTCGCATGTATATTACGACTTTGTGGGGCCGGCCGGGTAATCCGGCGGAACTCGAGCGCGCCGCCGCATGCTCGCTCCTGAAGTCTTCATTACCTGCGCGGTCACAGGATCGGCGGATTCCGTCCGCAAGAACCCGAATGTGCCGGTCACTCCGGCGCAGATCGCAGAATCCGCGCTCGAGGCGCACGCGGCCGGTGCCGCCATCGTGCATCTTCACGTCCGCGATCCGCAATCCGGCGCATCCAGCCGAGATCCGGCGCTGTTTCGCGAGCTCGTGGACAGAATCAGAAGCCGGAACCGCAGCGTGATCCTCAACCTGACGGGAGGCATGGGCGGGGATCTCCTGATAGGGCCGGAGCACAATCCTCTCGCTTTGCGCGCCGGCACGGACTTTGTGGGTCCGCAGGAGCGGATCGCGCATGTGCTCGAGCTGTTGCCCGAGATCGGCAGCCTCGATTGCGGTTCGCTGAACTTCGACGAGCTGATTTACGGCACCACGCCCGGCTTCCTGCGTACCATGGCTCGCGCGTACCAACTGAAGAACGTCCGCCCCGAGCTCGAAGTGTTCGAACTCGGCCACATCGAACTCGCCAAGCAACTTCTGGCGGAGGGACTGATCGATCAGCCCGCGCTGTTTCAGCTTTGCCTCGGCATCAAATACGGCGCACCCGCCTCCTCCGAAGCGATGAAAGCGATGCGCGATGCTCTGCCCGCCGGGTCGCGCTGGTCGGCCTTCGGGCTGGGCCGGATGCAAATGCCCATGGCCGCCCAGTCGGTCCTTCTCGGGGGCAATGTCCGCGTGGGTCTCGAGGACAATCTCTACCTCGACAAGGGAATCCCGGCGACCAACGCTCAATTGGTGGAACGCGCACGCGCGATCGTCGAGCTCTTGGGTGTGCGCGTCCTGACCGCGCCGGAAACTCGCGAGCGGCTCGGACTCCGGGCGCGGTCCCCTGATTAGCCGCCTAGATCACGTCCCGCAGAATGTCTCATGAATGCGCTCGCCGGGCTGCGGCGCATCGGCATACTCCTCGAATCTCTCCTGGCGCCGGTACGGCTGCGAAAGCACCTCCGACAGCGTGGCAAATGGCTCGAGATCTCCGTGCTCGACGGCTGCAATGATGACCTGTTCGATTCGATGGTTGCGTGGAATGAATGCGGGGTTGACCTGCCGCATCGCCTCGGCGCGCACGTGCGGGTCCGAGTTTTCTCGCGTCAAACGCGCCCGCCAGCGGGTCGCCCACTCATCGTATTCCCGGGGATTGACAAATAAGGACCGCACACTCGCATCCCCCGCCTCTGCTTCCGCGGCGCCGCACAGGCCGCGAAATGTCAGAGTGAAATCCGCCTGATTGCGGTGCATGGCATCGAGTAAATCCTCGGCGAGCGCCGCGTCGCCG
>Ga0137412_10001293_pt1 | contig 19258 bp, 19 predicted proteins | sample CZODoug2_1_16fun_FD_122160 | JGI IMG/M metagenome (GOLD analysis project Ga0137412, IMG submission 122160) | Vadose zone soil fungal communities from Angelo Coast Range Reserve, California, USA - CZODoug2_1_16fungal (Hybrid Assembly) | ecosystem: Environmental > Terrestrial > Soil > Vadose zone...
ACCCAAAGCACCCTTGAAGAATGGATAAAACTTGCGTGACTCTCGGATTTTGGTAGGTGTGGGCAAATTGGTATCTGGGAGCTGCAGATGATATGTGTAGAAGGGGGGTGTCGCAAGCGCCTGTAAAGTCCGTTTGAAATACCTGGAAACCTGTGAGGGACGATTGCAATAGGGATCTCATTAATACTCACTTAGTAATTGTGCTTGATGACCGCTGAAAACACTCTCCGACGTGAGTGCAACCTAGGCCTGTGACTGTGGTGTAAAGGAAGATTGAGAGCTGCTCCTCAATTGAGACATGGCGTGATGACTGGAGACCGGATAATTTCATGACTTCGATGAGGACAAGAAATGTACTCCGATATATGCCGAGCTCATTCCGAATGCGTTCCGGATGTCCGCTGAGTAGCTCATATACCCAGCCTTCTCCAGAGAGTGCCGATGTGTGATATGGAGTGCGGTCATAGAGCACAGCGATGCAATCCATCCCCATATTGTATGCGAGGTGGACAAGGACAGCCATGACATGAAGAATGGCTTGAACTGGTGGTGGCGGTACCATCTGCCCGTTGGGTTGCTGCGGTCCTAGCTAGTTGTTCTGCAGACCATTCAGTCAAAAATCCTCGCACTTCTGGTTCCCCCGACATGTACAAATGGTCATAGAAGTGGGTCCACCCGATGGTCGGCTGAAGATACGTATATGTGGGTTCGGCCGACCCACCCTATGTTATATTTCCAGATTAGATATATTAGGGTAGTAAGTAGACATCATACTGCAAGGTGCAATAATCAACATATCCTACGTGAATGTGGTACCGGCCGTCCACATTAGATATTGGATGGCCGGCCGATACCATATGTGTGATCACACATATGATGCAAATATGGTATTGGCCGGCTTTCTCATATTTATCATGATTGGCTAGTACAATATGTGTTCGGCCAGTACCATATGTGCGATTACACATATTATGCAAATATGGTACCGGCCGGCCAACTAATGCTCATTATGGTCGGCCGGTACCATATATGTAATCGCACATATTATGCAAATATGGTACCGGCTGGCCAGCTAATATTCTCTATAGTCGGTCGGTACCCTATGTGCGACTAACATATTATGCAAATATGGTACCGGCCGGCCAGCTAATATCTACCATGGTCGGCCGGTACCATATGTGTGACCACACATATTATGCAAATATGATACCAGCCAGCCAACTAATATTTACTATGGTCAGCCTGTACCATATGTGTGACCACACATATTATGCAAATATGGTACTGGCCGGCCAACTAATATCTACTATGGTCGGCCGATACCATATGTGTGACCACACATATTATGCAGATATGGTACCGGCCGGCCAGCTAATATTTACTTGGTCAGCCAGTACCATATGTGTGACTACAGATATTATACAAATATGGTACTGGCCGGCCAGCTAATATTTTCTATAGTCAGCCGGTACCATATGTGCGACTAATATATTATGCAAATATGGTACCGGCCGGCTAGCTAATATTTACTATGGTCGGCCGGTACCATATGTGTGACCACACATATTATGCAAATATGGTACCGGCCGGTTAACCAATATTTACTATGGTCGGCCGGTACCATATGTGTGACCACACGTATTATGCAAATATGGTACCGGCCGGCCAACTAATATTTACTATGGTCGGCCGGTACCATATGTGTGATTACACATATTATGCAAATATGGTACCGGCCGGCCAGCTCATATCTACTATGGTCAGCCGGTACGATATGTACGATTGCACATATTATGAATATATGGTACCGGTCGGCCAACATGATATATATGATTTCATTAACTCATATTGGATCACATATATTACATATACTGTATGCCATCATATATCTAAGCTTATGGGTTTGTAGACTTGCATAAATGAAGACAGTTTATATATCTAAGGAGAAATACATTAAACATATCTTAAGCTAAATCTCACTTAGGATCATATACTTTCCAAACCTTTCTTCAGCTTTCTTTCTGAATCTCTCCCAAACATCTTTTTGCTTTGCAGCATATGCCTGAAGTCCTGAGTTTGGGTAAGTATTATATCGTCTCTCCCATTCTTGCTCATGATGTTTAAACCATAAAGTGGTCCAGACCATCTCATGTTTCACTATTTGCAGCTCCTCCTTCCATCTTTCATATCTGGCCCTGGCTTTCAACCAGCCAACTCGATGAACTTTAATGCCAACATATGAGCATCAGGGGAAATTTGATGTTTAATGTATTATAGCACTTACATTCTTCATCCCATATGCCAGGTGGTCCAGATTGACCTCCTCCAATTCTCCAAAACCAAGGAAGAACATAGGAACCTTGACCAAACCGATTTTCCTCAGTAATGTCCTTAGATACTCCTAGTTCATCAGGCTTTATAGGTTGGTACTTTTGAAGGATGTCCTGTGGAGCTTCTAAGCGGGACAATGATTCTCTTGCCCTATGGTAGCCTCGAACATGACTGGTAATCTTTAATGCGACCTTTCGGATATCTTGTTTGGATCTTGTGTCACCTCTAACTGAAGTTGAACTTCGGAAGTTCATCCTATAAAGGATAGACTTGTGACCTAAATGAGTTCTCAGTTTATCCAAACTGTCATTGGCCTGTCCAATACGCAATTGGACCTCCTTTTTTACCAGCTCCTCTAAGCCTGTCTCTTTTAGGCTTGAGGCCCCAATATAAGATGGCATCCAAAGGGTGAGATCTTTGGGAAAGCTCTCATTTTGACCATCTTCATAGGCACCTTCTTCAGCATCCTTATCCAGGACTCCCCAAAATACCCCATCTCTATCTTCATCATCTAAAGTCTCTCCTTTCTCCTCAGGACAGAAGTCAGGATCGTCCTGATGGAAGAAGGTAACATCTATGTCTGAATCTGACATAAAGTGTTGTGCCATTTGATTGAACTTGGCTATTCTGGTTTGGAGTCTTTGTTGCTTTTGAAGAATGTTAGCATTTTGGGTTGTTGTAGGATCTATAGGCAAACAACGTATGTCTGCCTGTAATGCATCACTACAATAGCAATATTAATATTAGAGTCCCTTATTATTAATTAACATGACTCACTGGGCATCCTCAATACTAATACCTTCTATCAACCAAGTCACGGAACCTTGTATTCCAACAGTTGACATCTTGGCATTTAGGAGATTGTATCTCATCTCTGCCAATGTTGGAGCTATAAGAGAATGGTTGAAAAATAAGCAAGTGCACTTTGAGAAAGAATGATAACTAACCTTTTTCCATTTGTAAATTATATATATCCAAAGCCTCCCCTCTTTCATTATCAGCTCCCTCAGCCTCTTTTGTCCAAAGTCTCAATTTATCACCATCAATGGCAGAGCTAAGCTCTTCGAATGGCCCATTCATGGATTTTACTCCATCAGAAGCAGCTTCGTATTTCTTTGATAAAGTTTTTACTATCATTCAAATGAGTATTAGCTTTTACACCTTTAATTTAAATCATATTTCACTCACCAATTCCCACTAGCTTTTTCCAGTTTGAATCTCTCATATGATCATCATAGATCTCTTGGCGGTGGGCCAATGTCATTGATCTTGCCGAAGGTGAGATTTTATTGAAGGAAGCCCAAAGGGTTTCCAAAATCTCTCCATCAATATGGCCTGCACCTTTTAGGAACATAAGACTGAACCTGGAAAAGCATGAGGCCTTGTGGGCACTCAGATGAAATTTTCCAACAGCCGGCACCACTTTCAGATTATCTGGCAAGAACAAGCTAGATGATTTCTCCACCCTGGCCAAGAAATTCTTGTGCCATTGGCAAGCCACATCATAAGTGATAAGGGCCCTTTGTATGCCATCAGAGTTGTAAGAGATTGCTTGACAAATGGAGTAGTCAATATTTTTTTGCCTTTAAATCAGATCCAATATTAGCAAATATTTATCTCAATATCGGAAACAAATTCACTGTTCTCCCTTGTAAAAATCAACCACAGAATGGGGAACAAAGCAACCATGACGAGCACAGGCAGTAGCACCCACACCAGTGGCACGCAACTGTGTTTTATTAGTGTTGACATTGTTAACGGCCCTATGGTTTTGGCATGTTGACCTCTATGAGATGCAAAAAGAGAATAAATGTCCAAACCATGCCCTTAATGTCCAATAATACATACCTCTTCATTATTTGCAGCCTGGGAAACATGCTTTTGGTATGGCTCATTTGCTACCATATATGCTAATCCATCGGAAAGAGATATATCATCCTCAGGCTTACGCATTTTCATGTGTTGAGCAGTAAAGTTCCCATCCACCACATAGTGCAATGAGACAGTATCACTGTTTTATAGTCAGCTACTGAAAGATAATTTAAATAGGGCATGAAAGTGCACTGACTTATCATACCGCTCTGCCCAGTCTATAGGCAAATTGATACCTGGCTGAGGACATGCGGGACAAAAAACTGCTAAATCCCCCTTTCCAGGGTCATTGAGGGTATCATGTCCAAACCCAGCCCTTTTTCGATTGGAGAGGTCTCTCCAAGTTCTTGACACTCTCATTAATTCACGGTAGCGATCCTAGTAATATTATGTTGTTAGCTTCTATTTATATTAAAATCTGAAAGCATACGGGAAGAGTATCAGGAAAGGCATTGTTGGTAAGCCTTCTAAGCTTTGAATAGAAGCTGGATGCTGAGGTTTTGCATTCCAGAGAATCTATAAGGAACTCATCCAAAACATTGAATGTGAAGGCTGTTTGGGGCCTAAAGACCGTGGAGGGAAAAAGACGATGCCGAAGAAGCTGAAGATGTTTATCTTGGTCACTAGCCCCCTGGCATCTGCACCACTTCACCAAGTGAACAAAGATTCCTGCCGAGTCCACTATGGTTATTGGATCTCCAGGTTCATTTCCGCTAGTACTTAGAGGACAGACTTCTCCATTGTGTCCAAGGTTCAGAGTAAAGCCCAGGTCCTGGAAAGATATAACCTCATAGAACTGACCATTCCATCTCTGAAGCCTATGAAATGGAAGAGACAGGTGTGCCTTGACTGCACAGGTACGACACCATCCATGATGTCCAATACATGAAAGACAACGGATTTCGCCGTCAGCTTGATGACAAAGGGTACATTTGTCTTGCAATTGTCCTGGGGCTTCAGAATCTAAAAGGATGGAAAGGTAGGTAGACCTCCAAGGAATCCATTGTAGGAGGAAATCATTCTGGGACTACTTTTTGTTAGACCTTAATTACTAATTGTAACCTCAATCTTACTTTGGTAATTCTTGGTACATGGGGCTCCTGATCGTCCAAGTAAGAAGCCTCCCATTGAAATGCATCGTTTAGTGAAGCAGGAACAGTTGTTTTAGAATGGGATGGGGTCTTAGAAGGCTCTCTTCTTGATGTTTCACCTCCTTCGTCAGATAAGTTGTAATAGGGTGTAGCATCTACTTCAGTATAAATGGTCTTCCCCCTCCGGGTTTTGGTAGGCTTTAGGACAACCATAGACCCAGAATCAGCTTTATGTTTCTTCCCTTTGGGTTTGTAAACAGTTATTCTGGCTCTTTTAGTATCTTGAGAGGTACGGGGCATCGTTAACTGAGTGCTGATTGAAACTCCGCACCTTGCAACACAGAAAATTTTCCAGGCGGACCTGGGTCCTGGGATGAAAAAAACTCCGATGGTCAATATTTTTGGAAATAGGTTCAGGGCCTTTAGGCCCTAAACGGCCTGAATAGCTGGACTAAGTACCGTAATCAATTATATTTCCATATATGGAACATACTCATGCGTACTTGGTCGACAATTCCAGTACAATAGTTTACACAGATTTATTCTTTAATCCATACAGGCCAGCCTGAGTATTTATTGTATATACTGGTGGCTGTAGCACACTAACAAGCCAAGGAGTCAGTGCTATGGGAAACTAACCCAACCTCTCTCAGATTAGCAACAGGTTCTAGGGGGTGAAGCATCACAGGCGGTCATGCAGGTCTCTGCAGAATACTAGAATTCCTATGGGTACCCATCTTGGTTGGAGGCATAGCTGACTTGTGCCGATAAGTCTGCGCACATGTGTAGCAGTCTCAGGAATGAGAATAAGAGGCTGCACTAAGCCAGAAGAAATGTATGTGCAAATGGTCATGCACACTTGTGCATGCCTTGGTACTTCACGATTCGGGTTGCACTGGACCACTACACAATCCTTTAAAGTTACTAGTGCTGTGGGCACATGCAGCACACTTTAGAGCACAAAGGGAGAGCATTAGGAGGTTTGGACGCTGGAGGGGGAAAGGGGGAAAGGGGGAACTTCCTATTGCTTTGTTAGATGTAATTACAGAGGCTATATGGTAACCTAATTGTCCAAAAGGAAGTAAGTGTCAGGGGAAGTGTAGTAAGGTACAAGGGAATGACTGAAACACTGCAAGTTTAAGGCAGCACCGGAAAGTGCAGGAGAAGCGGCTCGAAAGTGCTGAGAAAGCACGGAAGTGAGAGAGGGCTGGGTATGGGTTAGAAGGGCTGATAGCAGCTGCAGGATGTGCTCATAGTGCCATACTGCATATTTTTACATGCTTAGAGGGCTCTAGTGTATCAATGCTCCTTGATATATTTACAGATATAGAGTAAAGCAATATATGGTCTCATAACCATCTCAATACTGCTCACCAGCATTTATCTTATCTCTCAGATCAAGCTCAGCTATAACATACTGTAGATATATTGTAGCAACACCAAAGTAGTCTATCTAGCTATATTTGGACCACCAACCCAATTGAGTTGACAATAAGGGTCTAGACAACCCTAATCTGTCTTGCACATTATCCTTTGCATAATGTGCAATCACCAACCTCTCCCCACCTGACCACTCTGGAACTGAATGAGCCAAAACCTTGCCTGGAAACAAGACACTTGTTCCAGATTGATATGCAAACTCTGCATCAAAATCATGAAGCAGAAATTGAGCATCATGACCCTGACCAAAGCTAACTAAGTGGTCATAAAAAGACAATGCTCCACCCTTATCATAATGACGAGGTGTGAGCCTGTTGGAAATAATATCCATGCCAGGGTATACAGTTGGCCAAGTCAGCGTTGGGTTATTCAGCTGCTGAAGCAACAAAGAAGTAGCCTGGCTGTTTGCCAACCACATCTCTGGATGTACAATCTGTAGAACAGCATTTAGTAGCTGCTCAATAGGGTCAATGGACTGAAGCCATTGGCAGACAGCTTCAGTGCGAAGAAGTGGCGAGGAGTATATGGGGTCTTGAAGTCGCTAATTTTAGACATAAGTACAGATTTCTATTCAAAATGGTATGTTTATATACCTGTTGCCCTGGTAGAAACTTTCCGATAGAAAGTGATAGCTTGCCTGCTCCAAAAGTTGCCTCTTTACCATCGCAAGTGAAACCTTCTAGCCGCCAGTTTGCAGCATTTGGTTTTTTAGTTGATTCGCACAAAGGTTCCTTAAGGCACATGGTAACCCTGTTCAATTCTCCCTAATGATAAAGTCAGCAAGAAGATATTCTAAACTGAAGCTGTAAAGCTCACCACTCGATGAGGGAGTAGGAGACCAGGAAGATACCACATTAAAAATTTACCATGCCTGTCAACAATGGTTGTGGGTTTTGTAATTTTGCCCATATGAACTTCGGCAAAATATTTCCCCGGCAAATCCCGCTTCGCTGTTCCCGATTCGCCAAATCGGTCATAATCCCAATCAACTGATACTAGAAGCTGATCAATCAGAGTAAATTCCAATCTCAATTTTAATTTGCTTACTTGGGTTTAAAAATGCTGCAGTGATCACAGCAGCACAATGTTGGATTTCTAGGTCCATCAAAGGCACCATTCTCCCGTTTCTTGGTTCTATAGTAATTGTGGGAGGATTTTCAATAAGCTCTTGAGCTCTCATCCTGAAAATCATTAAAAATTGTGAGCTAGTAGGCTTTAAGGACTGGGAGTGTCTCACCTATGCTTTGGAAGTTTGTCTGGCATAAATTTTCCGTCCATAGTAATAGGTCCCTTTACGACATCTTGCAGAACCTTATTCAATCGGGTAACCAGGGGATCTGTGTTCATATTGACTGCCGATCTGTAAAGTCGTAATGGGGAAGAAAAGAAAATTTTCCGATTAGTCAATGCAGTGGCTTATAGTTTATAGTTCCCACTCCTCAATTTTCCCACGTGCCACAACTTAAGTGAAGCTGGCCGCCCAAGCAATAACATTAATAAAGGAGATTTTTTGTCACATCTTGTCTACTACTACAATAAGTATGATGTGGGCTATGTACTTATAGTTGGGTCAGTTAGCATGGTTTTTAAATATAATGATGGTGGACAAAAATGGACAACTGTACAGTTGTGGCTAAAGGTGGCTGACGGTGGCTGACGGGGCTCCCAAATCCCGTCCTGGGCCGGCACTGGGCCTAAAGTGGCTGCGCTGCAGGCTCAGCTTATGTTTCAAAGATAACTTGGGCGGTGTTATGTACTATAATATATTCTGCATTGTCTCTGATCATACATGCGTGTATATTCATATATACGCTCTCTACTTTACTCGCACTGATCTGCTGTTCTGGGCCTGTTGGAAGTCCGAGATGTGGATCACAATCCGGTCCAACTGATCCTACTAGGCTCCGACACACACATATCTCAACACACAAATAGCTGTCATCATTTTCGTGTGTAACTGACCTTGTCTGCCGACTCAGCCTTGGTCTTAGTAACATCCACACATGTATTTGAGTGATATGCACTGAGATCTGGCATGGTGGGAAGAGCGATAAGGGGCTCAATCACACCAGGGGCTACATATAAGCTAATGACAGGACCGCATGCATGTAAGTTACTAAACTGAACTCCTTGAGCGACAATTTGGGGAAAAGTATGAGAAGACTTGGCAAGAGATCTCGCGACAGGAAAGGTAAGACTATGCCCAAAGTGGGCATGCAGGGATTATGTCCCGACATTAGGGGACACTGCTGCTAGTTAAGAGGAGCATCTGATAGATCTAGTGCTTATCCTTTCATTCCTTTGTATTTGCCATCACTCTCCAGATCTCCGTAGCGACTCTCAACAATTCCCTGGCATACACGCCATCAGCTCATCTTTGTTCCCGGCTCTCCTTCTTTCCTGACCACAGCGATGGCTTTATCTCCAAGCACCAGCCATAGATACGCCAGCCACTTCTCGATGGCTTACCATCCAGCCATCATTTCTGTTTTTTAGATAGTCTTACTGGATTAGGCATAAGTGTTACCAGATTGGGCCTAACTGTCAACCTACGCATATGGTCACGTGACCACGTAATTGGAGCGTGATGACTCATCCATTTATACACCAACGCCACTTATTCACATTTCATACAAATTTAACTTGTAACAAAAAAATCGAAAAATCGAAAAAGGTGCAAGGGCAGCTTGTCAATGGGGGGCCCACCCCTTGACAAGCTGTCCTTGCAAACGAAAGGTACAGCCTACTAATGCTAGAAAAGAGAAGTGTGCGTAAATCGAAACTAACTCCTGTGACAAAATACCCATCTGATAATGTGAAAGAAATGTCTGTAAAAGAACATGAGTAAACTTATAGAATATCAAAAATAAACGTAACTGGTGACTCTGTGCCCTAAACCACGAAACAGCGGGAGTGGGACCACTGTCCTGACACGCAAACCCTGTATCCCAAATGCCACACGAACAAGGGTCGAGCAGGACCACCGTCCCAACACGCAAACCCTGTTGCCCAGATGAAGACCACATGGGCAAGGGTCGGAGCAGGACCACCGTCCCGACACACAAACCCTGTACCCCAGACGCCACACAAACAAGGGTCGGAGCAGGACCACCGTCCCGACACACAAACCCTGTTGCCCAGACGAAGAGTTGCCCAGACGAAGACCACAGGGCAAGGGTGGGAGCAGGACCACCGTCCCGACACACCAGCCCATTCCCTGACAAAGCAGAATATGTGCAAAGCAAGGGTGGGAGCGGGACCACCGTCCCGACACACCAACCCTATGCTTTGACAAAGCTACAGAAGAAGGGTGGGAGCGGGACTACCGTCCCGACACACCACCCTGCCAAACTGTGTGCCTAGCCTACATAAAAAAAAGAAGTAAAAAAATAGAGTGGGACGATTGTCCCACTCGACGCAAGAAAAAGCTTGCGAAACTTACCTAATAGTAATAAAAACAAATACTCCATTGTGATCTATGGACTGCAGTTCCATAGATCACAACAGAGATTTGTTGCGAGGGAAGGGAGGAAGGACATGAAAGTGGGAGGAAACAAAGGAAACGACGAAAACGTCGGAGGTTGAAAAAAAAAGTCAACGTGTTGAAATCATCACATGACCGTGAAATCATCACATGACCGTGTTGACTTGCGTGTCTGTTGTAAGTTACATGTCTCCCCTGAGTTTTCCGGCCCGCTCCCCCGCCTCGGAAACCTCCGACGACGCGACTTTGTCGTCTCCACTGTCGAGCTCACTGTCAGAGACGACGAGCACAACTATTTTCAAGTATATATGACATATATATATCAAAATAATTGTATTAATGAGTAGAATTCGAATATCATATTTATAATTTATAATAGTCAGTTTTTCGACGTTTACCCAACCCCCCAGCAACCCAGGGCCGGTTAACCGGATCCAGTCCCCAGGGTTTTCCGGCCCATTCTCCCATCTCGGCAACCTCTGACGACACGACTTTGTTGTCTCCACTGTCGAGCTCGCTGTCAGAGACGACGAGCACACTATTTTCGAGTATATATGACATATATATATCAAAATAATTGTATCAATGAGTAAAATTCGAATATCATATTTATAATTTATAATAGTCAGTTTTTCGACGTTTACCCAACCCCCCGGCAACCCAGGGCCGGTTAACCGGATCCAGTCCCTAGGGTTTTCCGGCCCGTTCTCCCACCTCGGCAACCTCCGACGACACAACTTCATTGTCTCCCAGTCGAGCTCGCTGTCAGAAACGACGAGCACACAATTATATAACATATATATATCAAAAGAATTGTATTAACGAGCAGAATTCGAATATAGTAATTATAGATCAAAATAGTGAGTTTTGAAAATCACCATCCCAGCCGGCTGAATATATTAGTAAGCGCATTGTTGCTGACTGTCACGTGACCATATTCATTGCTTATCGCGCGATCACTATCTCCTTCCCCACAACCTTGCCTTACAACGCCCATCACAACCCCAATCCTCAGCTTAAACCACCTCACCCTTTGATAAATGGCACGTACTAAGGTCTCAGGAAGGATGTGCACCGGTGGCACTGCCAAACGTGTGACAGTTGCACACCCAGCAACCCCTGCTCCAGATGTTCAGATGCAGGAGCCAGCTGCTTCAGATGATCAGATGCAGGAGCCAGCCGCTCCATTAAACCTTCAAGTAAGCTTTTATCATGTTATAGAGCATCTGTAAGGTATACTATGATGACAATTACTTCTACAGCATTGCTCCATGTGTCAAGATGGGGGAATGATATGGGAGTGTGACCAGCCCAATTGTGGGCGTGCTGTATGCTCTGTCTGTCTGGAAGTACCTGAGGAGGAGCTTGAAAAGCTTAAGGGCCCCAATGTCAAATTTACTTGTGTTAGATGCCACTGGAGTTGGGGTAAAAGTAGTGTCCCCTATTTTGTGAGTGCTTTTCTGTTTCTTTTTTATGCTACTAAAATATATTTGATCTTTTTACAGGGGTTTACACTAAACAACAAGCCCATGCTTAAAAAGTTTCTCAACGTACGAGGAACTTTTGAAGCATCTATTGGTGCCACTGTCCATTCCCCCCCTACCCTCCTTTTACACCTGCGCCTTCATTCTATCCGCCACACTGCCCACTTTACAATAGTGGATGATCTCCTGTCTGAGTACTACTCTAACAGCAATGCCCTTAAAGTCCTTGACTTGCCGTTTAACCTGGGCCATGACCAAGCTGCCATCAAGTGGAAAAGTGACACTACAAAGCTAGTTGCAGGTCTTTCTGGGTTCAGGCATGTGGTTGTCTTTGTCACTGTCCATTCTGTTCCGGAAAATGGCGACCTCTGGTTTGGGCATAACAAGGCTGAGGAACCATGTGCAACCCAAGTTGGTGAAGTAAATAATATTTTATTTTATTTTTTCTGAAGTTGACCATAAACTCAACAGTGGTTTGATGAGGTGTTGGGACCATTGAGGCCTCTACTTAGAGGCTCAATGCTATTCATGTTAGCATGCGGTGCGGTTATAAACCATGAAGAGTCATTTTCTGCATTGAGAAAAGGCTTGGCAAGGTGTGTCTCATGCTTATGTTTTTCTATAGCTTTTACTAACTAAGTTTCCAATAGCTTTGGGGTAGCAGATACTATCGCATTTGATGCGATAAACCTGTCTACAGTGAACACTGTGGACTTGCTCACCAAAGTTACCAAGTCTGTGGTAATTCATGGGTTTAACTTCACTGAGGCCCTTGAACACACTCTCAAGCAGTGCCCTGCTTTGGGCAAACACTCTGGCCTTATTCATCTCACCCCTGGATGTGTTACGCGATATATCTGGGCTCATAGGGAGTACCAACCATGGGGGACAAGATTGCCATTACAGTGTCCACAGTGCAGTGTGCTCAACTCATGGTCTTTGGCCTATTTGAAGAGTGGAGGATACAAAGTTGAGTGCAAAAATGAGGACTGTGGTAAGATAGGTGGGAAGCGGGAGAGGGAGCGTCATTCATTACAGGTCCTGCGCCCTGAAGGTTCTATCCTTCTGAATGTGGGCAAGGAAGGAGGGTGGCTGAAAACATTAGCCAATTAGTTTTTCCATTTTACACTCACCTTACTCCTTCTCTCACCAATGAGTCTTGTATGATAGTGTGCCCCTGCTTTGGCTTGTTCTATGTGACATCATGTAGTAGTGCCTGTAACTGGTTTTTCGTGAAAATAAGACAGTGGTCAGCATTCAAACCAATTCTCCTTAGTGTTGTGAGAATCTTTGATGGACTGTTAGATTCAAAGTACACTCTTCTCATCAACCTGTGAAGCCTTGGACCAACCAGACTGTGGTGGTCAATGATTAGCCGAGGAGTCAGCACTGTGGGAAACTAACCCAACAGCCACTCCCAGGCTTCGGCAACAAGTTTAGGGGGTGATGCATCGCAGGCAATCGTGTGCAGTTGTGCAGGTCTCCGCGGGACTCTGAAACTGACAAGGGTGCCCATCTAGGTCAGAGGCACAACTGATATATGCTGCTAAGGCTGCTTACTGGTGCAGCAGTCTCAGGAATAAGAATAGAAAGCTGCACTAAGCTGGAGAAATTATGAGCATTACTGATCACACACACTTGTGCACGGCTTGCTACTCAGAAAACAGGGTCACACTAGACCAATACACAATCTTTCAAAGTTGCTAGTGCCGCAGACACATGCAGCACACTCTGGAGCACAGGGGAGAGCATTACCGTAACTGTGTCGCAGATGTAGTGCTGCGATTTGCTGGTTCTCATGCCAGTTGTGCTTAAATCAGCGCTAGTACCACTACCTTATGTCGAAGATATAGTACTGTGATTTGCTGGATCCCATGCCATTTACACATAACATGTTGCAAATATAGATAGTACTGCAATTTGCCAGTTCTCATGGCCATTCTCACGTAACGTGTCGCAGATACAGTACCGCAATTTGCCGGTTCTCATGCCATTCTCGCGTAACGTGTCACAGATATAGTACCGCAATTTGCCGGTCCTCATGCCATTTATACGTAACGTGTCGCATATATAGTACTGTGATTTGCCGAGAATTTTTACTCTCTTTTCAACTCACTCTTGTCAACTATCCCAACATTTTCATTGTCATGTCTACCAATTGGAGCATTCTCTTCCATGAAACCCTTGCTGAATATGTCCAGCAGTACATAGGGGCTCGTGGGGACCTAGCTGCTCGTGTGCAAATCCTCAAGGATTGCCAGAAGGATATTGCTGAGTCTACCTTGCACGAAGAGCAGGTCATTGAGCTTCCGGATCATCTTCACTGGGTATATATTCCATTTCACTGTGTACTAGCTACTGATTTTTGACAATTAAATTTATAGGCAATTTGTAGGGAATTCCTTCCTTACCTAGATGATGATGACAGTAAGGAGGAAGCGGCAAGGTTGGTGCAGCTCGAGAAGGGTGAAGAAGACCTGACTTCTGAGGAGCGTGAGGCTGCTGCCAGGCCAACTAATGCTGGCGACTACTGGAAGGAATGGGATGGCTTTCGGGTTGCTCAGCGACTTTTCGCAGAAGAGGTTGCTCTGATTGATAGTGGCTCTCGAGACAAGAGAGATAAAAAGACTTTCGGCAAGCGCACAGTTGCTATTCGAGAATGGTTTGAAGGTCTTCCCGAGAGCAAAAAGGATGAAGCAGAGAATGTAGCCAAAAAGTGGAACTTAGAGGGTGCTCCTAACGAAGATAAAATGCTTGTGTGAGTTTGACTTATTGTTTTTGATGGGGTTGTTTTAATGGAATTCCTATTTAGCTACAGAAAGAAGAACCTTCGGAAAAAAACAGTTGAATTTATCGAGGCTATGCGCCGGACCATGGGGATTCACTCTGTAGTCCTACAAGGCTTTAAGAAGGCTGATGATTTTAAAGCACTATAGTAAGTGATTAGTTTCTGACACTTCATAGCTTTTATTCAAATTTCTCTTATAGCATTGAGACGCAAGTTGGCTGCAAACAAAACCGTCCATTCACACTTTCTTCCAATGACCATAAGGCTTGGGCCACACAGGGAGCTGAACTCCTTGCTGGTTTTATGGCCGACGAAGGTGAGTACAATGACTTGTAATAATTTTGTCTATCTAATGCTGATAAAACACTATAGATGAGGCTTCGGAGAAGAGTGTATCTGATGAAGGGGAGGAAAAGGATGTCCCAGAGGTCATGGTGGATCCATTTGGCCATCCAATCCTTCCAACACATCATGTTGTCCACCTGAAGTCACGGCAAGCTGTCGTACGTGAGATATTTACCAAAGCATACTGTAAGTTCAATTTTTCTTATTTAAATATGATATTCTCATTACAACTAGTGAGAATTACGAAGTGGGACAGGGCCCATGTTCCGTGGCTGGAGCTGGCTAGAATGCCAGCAGAGTACTTGGACATTGACACTATCCCGGAGGGATTTAAAATCTTGGACCCCTCAAAGTTGACCAAAAACAGAATATCTGAGCTCTGGTGTCACTGGTCCAAACGCGCCGAGGCCAAACAGCCCATTCTCAGATTCATCAAGGCCAGGGATCAAGACTTGGGGATGCGCGCTAGGTATGAGATGGATAAGCCTCAGGTTGTCCAAAAAAGGGTGGCATACGTCGATTTGTCCGACGATGAAACCAGTGATGATGAGCTGGATGGTCACGCTGGGAAACGGAAGAATGGGTCTGACAAGGGCGAGGGGACATCAGGGTCCTCTGTTAGGCCACCCCCATCCAAGCGTCCTCGTCTCTCTAGGCAGCTAGCAGTTGCTGAGGAGCAGAGTCCTGCTGCAAATAACAGCAACAGGTCAAAGTTCCTATACAGCCTGTCCAGTGATGCCCTTTACAAAACTTTATTGAGTCGTGTTTCAGCATTGCCTGTTTTTGTAAGTCTTTTTTCTTTCCATTTGTATGGATTTGTCTAATTACTCTTTACATCAGGCCTCCCCCCATTCGTCTTCCTCTGCTGAAAAGTCAAAGCTCAGTTTACCTATCTGGGCATCATGGGATTGGGGCAAAACATATCTTCCCCATGATATTCATACCAACCAGGGCGAGTTCGATAAGGCACTGGATCTACTTTACAAGTACAAGTTTGGGGATCATGATGAAGGTACTTCAGTGGTTCTTGGTTTTGGTCTGCTCTTGCGTGAGTGTTGGAGGGCAGTGGAGGTAGAGGGTGACGATGAAGATTCCCCCAGATTCCTTCGAGAGTCTCTCCTTGATATAACAAGGGGCAACCAAGTCATCAAAGTCGTCAAGGAGGTGATTGGCACATTGTCATCGCCGGAGACTGATGAGGAGACGCTGGAGAAGCAGTTGGACAGTAGTGCCAAGGGAAAAAAGGTTACAGCTGGTCAGAAAAAGGCAGCAATGAGGAAACATCGTACCAGGACCCCTTCCCCAGCGCCATCTACTACCAAGAAGCTATCTAGGATCAGAACGGAAACCAACAGCCCTGCCAGAAACATCAGAAGCCAGCGGCAGCGCAAGCCCAGCAAGAAACTTCGCGATTCTGACTAGGTAGAGACCCTCCATACTTGCAACTCCTACACTTCTCTCATTCCTCATTTTATATTGCCACGCCATTCACTTGCCATTCTTTACCTACTTGAGACACTTCCTTACTTCTCAGTCCACTTTAGTCTCTAAGTAGCAGCAAATAGACCCAGATACCAGCCTGCTTAGTCTGAGAAAGCCTAACTAAGAACCCCAAGCTACTACGTTGGATAATGAAGTCGCCTGTTAACCAGCCCTAAAGTCTAAGAAGACCGGCCCTAAAGTTACTGAGCCCATATGTGATAAGTCATCTATTGACCGGCCCTAAACTTAACTTATACCAGCCCTAAACCCAGTCTTGCTGAATAGTGCCTATTGGCCCAATACCCCACAGAGCACATCATATCAGCCTAATATGTACATAGTATGCAATTACACTTGTGATACCAGCTAGTATTATATGTACTTAGTATATGTGGTCACACTTGTGGTACCAGTCGATCAGACCGTCTTTATCATAGCCGGCCGGTACCATATATACGTAGCATAAGTAATCACACTTGTAGTACCGGCCGATCACCATTCTTACAATAGCCGGCTGGTACTATATGTATGTAGCATAAGTAATCACACTTGTAGTACTGGCTAATCACACCATCTCTGTGATAGCCAGCTGATACTGTATGTACATAGCATAAGTAATCACACTTATAGTACCAGCCAATCACACCATCTTTACTATGGTCGGCCGGTACCATAAGTACATAATATATATAATCACACATGTGGTACTGGCCGATCACACTATCTTCACTATGGTCGGCCGGTACCATAAGTACATAATGTATATAATCACACATGTGGTACCGGCCAATCACACTATCTTTACTATGGTCGGCTGGTACCATAAGTACATAATATATATGATCACACATGTGGTACCGGCCGATCACACTATCTTTACTATGGTCGGCTGGTACCATAAGTACATAATATATATAATCACACATGTGGTACCGGCCGATCACACTATCTTCACTATGGTCGGCCGGTACCATAAGTACATAATGTATATAATCACACATGTGGTACCAGCCGATCACTATACATACAGTTTACTATGGGTGGCCAGCACCATTGATATATAGTATGGTCAGTACATAATATATGTGTGATCATATGGTACCGGCCGGTCACACTATCTTTACTATGGTCGGCCGGTACCATACATACATAATATATATGATCACACATGTGGTACCGGCCGATTACTATAAATACAGTTTACTAGTTGATCAGCACCATTGATGGTACTGGTTGTGGTCATATATATGGTAGTGGCCAATCATACCATTTTCAGTATGGTCGGCCGGTACCAGATATACGTAGTATATCTGATCACCTTACCTGATATTCTAACAGTCTTTTATGCTAATCTAGGGATACAACATTGAGTGGGTAGGCCGGACCCACATATACATTTTCTCGGCCGACCATCGGGTGGACCCACTTCTACGACCATTTGTACATATCGGGGGAACCAGAAGTGCGAGGATTTTTGACTGAATTATGTGTCCTATTAAGCTTTCCCCCTATAACATTTGCTATGCAACTTATCTTTTTGGGTCTGGAGAAGCAGAAACTGCCCCCCAGGTTGCCAAAAGGCTTGAGGAGATCAAGAACACCCCTACCTCTAACCAGACAGTTTGAAATGTCCTTAAAAGGGCAGGCCTAAAGGCAGTCGGAGAGAACAAGCAACCCTATTTAAAGCCTGGATATTATAAAGCAAGGATGGACTTTGCTATTAAGCTGTTCCTCTGGTCTCTTCTAAGCCCACTTTTTGCTATCTGAGCCAAATTGATTGATTTTGGTCTTATCTAACCAAATGACCCTCTTCCAGTCCTCCACTGTCTAGTATTGATACATTTTAGCAAAGTCTATCCTTGCTTTATAATGTCTAGGCTTTAAATAGGTTGCTTGTTCTCTTCGACTGCCTTTAGGCCTGCCCTTTTGAGGACATTTCAAACTGTCTGATTGGAGGTAGGGGTGTTCTTGATCTCCTCAAGCCTTTTGGCAACCTGGGAGGCAGTTTCTACTTCTCCAGACCCAAAAAGATAAGCTGCATAGCAGATGTTATAAGGGGAAAGCTTAATAGGACGACCTTTAAAGGACTTTGGAAGGTCTGAAAGGTGGTTTTTTTTAATGTTTAATATTGTCCCAGGGCTTATGAATGCTGCCTAAGCTATGTTTTGATGTGGGTGGCCAGTCTAAAGGAAAGAGATAACATATTGGACTTATAGAGGGGAGAGAGCTTTTATGATGCTAGTGGTGAGAAAAAAGCAGCTGTTTGGTGCTATTTGCACCTGATTTAAGTTTAGTATAGGTTACATGATGTCCATGCTTAATTTCAGCCTGCTGGGACAAACTTTGGACCTCTTATTGCTAAAACATTATTATGAGATATATGTGCCAAAGAACTGATCAAATAGGTACATCGGAAATATTTGCTTATAACTTTTTAGAAAATTATGCTACTACCTTATATAGTACATTCTTAGAAAGCTATGATTCAGGGCTTTCAAACAAGCCCACATTTATAACGTAATACGTGCTAGTTATTAAGATATAGTCAAAACAATGCAAAAATACAAAACATTTGATCAGTTGTTTAAGGCACTGTATACCCAAGGGTTAACCCTCTACCCATAGTACCCTTAGTGAACCTGTACCCGTATTCAGGGGTTGGGTCTGAGACGGGTATGGGTACGGGTAAGGCCTTGGACACCCGGGGGTATACCCATGCCATTCGCTACTTCTCCACGGCCCAAGAATCTTCTTTTGCAGCCCAAGCGCAAAAACAGGCATCAAAGTCATCTAGCAACTACAGTGCCCTTATACACCGACACACACCACAGACCCGAGGACCACAGGCGATTTGGGAACCAGGATGAGAGGACGTCCAGATACCCCACCTCACACTGTCCACAACTATTTTCACTCTTTATCATACACATTTGAGCATAAT
>Ga0137412_10001294_pt1 | contig 19248 bp, 11 predicted proteins | sample CZODoug2_1_16fun_FD_122160 | JGI IMG/M metagenome (GOLD analysis project Ga0137412, IMG submission 122160) | Vadose zone soil fungal communities from Angelo Coast Range Reserve, California, USA - CZODoug2_1_16fungal (Hybrid Assembly) | ecosystem: Environmental > Terrestrial > Soil > Vadose zone...
GAACTGCGGCATGACGCCGAGGCCGCCGCTGGTGGTGATCGTGCCCTCGTCGGGCTGCAGCTCCCCGGCGATCAGGCACATCAGCGTGGATTTCCCGGCCCCATTCGGCCCGACCAAGGCCACGGCCGAGCCTTGCTCGACCCGGAAGCTGGCGTCGGCCAGCAGGAGCCGCCCATCCGGCAGGTAGTAGTCGACATGCGCGACCTCTAGGTGACCCATGGTCGTCATCATCGTCTACACGCCGGACCCCACGTGCAGCCGGACCATACGCTGGGACGTCAACCAGTAAGCGCGTCGACGATGCCGTCCCACGCGGGTTTTCGGGCGTAGTTCGCGTTGGTGGGGGTTGCGGCGCCGTATCCGGTGAAGGTGTCGGGGTAGTCGGAGATCCAGGACCGCTTGTCGGTGAACCCCCACAGCGTGATGCCCGAGCAGCTGGGTTGGTGAAGGCAGAGTTCGGTCATGGTCTCGAAGACCTCTCGCTGGCGGTCGAGGTCAGCAGGCTCGGCGACGCCGTCGACGACCGGTATCCGCACGTCGAGCTCGGTGAATCGGATGGTCACGCCGAGGTCGGCGAAGCGTTGCAGGTTGGCGGCCATGTCCGCGGCAAGCGGTTGTTGATCCTTCCCGCCGAGCATGTGGCCTTGGAATCCGATCCCGTCAATCAGGGGTTTGGTCGTCGGGGTGCCGTCGACGACGACGTCAACGGTGGTGTCGCGCAAGCGTTTCACCAAGTCGTAGATGGCATTGGACTTGTCGCTGTGCGTCTCGGCGCTGTGGTCGTTGTAGAACAGCAGGGCATGGGGATCGGCGAGACGGGCCGCCCGGAAGGCGTCGAATATGTACTGGTCGCTGTGCGTGGTGTCCCACCACACGGTGTGTTGAAGATTTCCCATCTGGTCGAAGGCTTCGTTGACGACCGTGACGGTGCTGGCCTTGCCCGCGTAGTGGCGCATCACGGTGGTGATCGAGTCGAGCATCAGCTGGTGGCGCTGGGCGGGTGGCAAGTCCCTGACGGTCCGCGGCACGATCTCCCACTGAGGCTGATCGAGTGGGTCCCAGATCAGAGAATGGATCTGAAAGTCCCGGTGTGACTGCTCGGCCAGCTCGGCGACCGCATCGGCTTCGCGGAAGTCGAATACACCCGCAGTGGGTTGGACGGTGTTCATCATGGTGCCGATTTCGGTTGTCAGGGAACCGAACTCGGCGGTTGCGACTTCGCGATAGCACGGGTCGTCGACGGCGAACGTGCTGCGGTACGCCGTCCCGAAGACCTTGCCTCGGGCCGCGGCCAGCTCGGCGAGCGACGGTCCCGCCATGCCGCACCTGCCTTCCGGGGCCGCGGTGGGCGATGGTGGATTCGACGGCGCCGACGTGCACCCGGACGCCACCAGCGCCACCGACATCACACCCGCGATGAGACCGCCGCGTCGTGACCGCACGCTACGACGAGACGGCGCAGCTCCCGCGGTCGGCGGTGATGGGCCCGGACGCGGACGGCCGGATGTCGACGTCGAAGATCGCCGTCGGGAGATAGAGCGAACAGCACGCGTTCGGGATGTCGACGACGCCGCTGACCCGGCCCTCGATCGGTGCTGCGCCGAGCAGCAGGTACGCCTGTGCCCCTGAGTAGCCGAACTTCTGCAGGTACGTCACGGCATTGAGGCACGCGTTGCGGTAGGCGACGGTGGCGTCGTTGTACAGCTGGGTGTCGGTGTCGTGATCGACGCCGATTCCGATGAACGTGATGAACTCGGAGTAGCGCGGTTCGACGTTGCCCGGCATCAGGATTGGGTTCGTCGTGACGCCGTAGGTTTCCATGCCGCCCTTGATCAGGTCGACGTGGAAGTCGATGAATCCGCCCATTTCGATGGCGCCGCAGAAGGTGATCTCGCCGTCGCCCTGGCTGAAGTGCAGGTCGCCGCCCGAGAACAGCGCACCGGGCACGTGCACGGGGTAGAACACCCGAGAACCCCTCGTGAAGTTCTTGATGTCGTGGTTTCCGCCGTTCTCCCTGGCAGGCACGGTGCGCGCGCCTTCCAGCCCGATCTTGGTCAGCGTGTCCCCGCTTGCCGTGCCACCGAGCACCGATTCCTCCAGCGGCGGAAGCGCCAGCGCCGGGATTCGGCCGGGGTCGGTGTCGATCAGGGCCTGTTCGCGAGCGTTCCACCGCGCCAACAGTTCCGGTGATGGCGCCGTTCCGAACAGGCCAGGATGGGTGATGCCCGTGAACTCGACGCCAGGGAGGTGCCGCGACGTGCACTTCTGCCCGGAGAAGTCCCAGATCGCCTTGTAGGCGTCGGGGAAGTAGTCGGTGAGGAAGCCGCCGCCGTTCGCCTTGGCGAAGATGCCGGTGTAGCCCCAACCCTGACCGGGCATCTCGCCGACCTCCTGCGGCACCGGACCCAGATCGAGGATGTCGACGACGAGAAGATCGCCCGGTTCGGCGCCCTCGACGTAGATCGGTCCGGACAGCATGTGGGCGTGCGAGAGGTCGACGTCGCGGACGTCGTTCGCGGAGTCGTTGTTGCCGATCTGCCCGTCGGTCCATTCGCGGCACTCCACCCGGATCGACTGACCAGGCCGCACGTGCACGGCAGGCGGGATGTCGGGATGCCACCGGTTGTGACCCGGCACGTCCTGATCGCGCATCGAACGGGCCTGGTCGACGGAGAACACGACGTCGGGCATCTTCAACTCCTCAGGGGCGGGGCAGTCGGGCGTGGCGGGGATCGGTCGTGGTGCGGGTGGCCCGTCGCGAACGTCCTGGTACGGCCGACACCACCGTCGGAGCATCAGCGCTGCGTGCGCCTGCGTCGAGGGCTTGGCGTAGGCGCGGATTCAGGGATCGCAACGCAGGTACGCCGAAGACGCGTCGTGCGTTGCGCCCGCAGGTCGGACAGGTGGCCGGGTCGTCGACCGATGCCATGGGCCGGACCAGCGTGAAGCCGCCGCACGGCTCGCAGTCGTATCCATAGGTCGGCAACTATTCGCACCTCCGCGAATCCATTGGGGCTCAAATCCATTGGATCACGTCGGTCGGAGCGGCGCCAGATGGTCGGCGCGGTGAGGAAACGGCCTCGTGCGCGGAACGTCCGCGTCACGCGCCCGAAACGTCAGATGCCGAGTGATCTCACATTCCCGTGCCGCCGCACGTCTACCCGATGAGCGCCCCGGCCGGGGCGACTCGGAACCGCTGGTCAACGGAAGGACGAACATGTCGATCGAGGAGAACAAGGCCGTCGTCGGACGCTGGTTCACGGAATTCTGGGGGCCGAACTTCAATCCAGCCGTCATCGACGAGCTCGCCGCACCGAACATCCGCTTCGAGTACTCGCTGCACGAGCCGTGTCGCGGTCGCGCGGAGGTGCTCGCGTTCGCCACGAAGTTCCGCGCGGCATTTCCCGACCTTGCCTTCGGCGGCACCGCCGACCTGATCGCAGAGGGCGACTACGTCGTAGGTCAATGGATCGGCGGCGGCACCCAGACCGGTGAAGCGTTCGACGACATGCCCATTGGTGCGCTTCCAGCGGAGACCGGCAAGACGATGCGATTCAGCGGCACCAGCATCCTCAAGGTCGAGAACGGGCTGATCACCGAGGAAATCGGCCTGGACGATGGCGTGAAGGTGCTGACGCAACTGGGCTTGATCGTCGCGGCGTGAGCGGCCTGCTCGGTGATCTCACCGGCGTGCCGACGCCGTCAGAGCTTGACCGCCCGCGGATTGCAGCAGGCAGATGACGGTGCTCGGCAGGGGATTGTTGGACGTTCGGTCCTGCCCCGAGTCGATCAGGTAGGTCACCGAGTACGGGCCGCCGTCGGCGGGTCGACCGGTGTAGTCGGGAACCCCAGCCGCGCACACGCGGTTGGCGACGTCGGCGATGGCGGCATTGACCTCCACCGGTGCGCGCAGATAGACCTCGGCCGCGTGCGCGGTCGCGCAATCGACGATTGCGACGGATACCTCACCGAGATCGACCGCGGGAACGTCGGCAATGCAGTCACCGACCTGCAGGTCGACCCACTTGTGGGTATCGGGGGTCAGCGGCATCGGTGGAGCGGCGATCGTCGGCGGCGGTGACGTCGACACGGCGGACGTCGGCGTGGCCATCGTCGTGGCCATAGTGCTGCCGATCGAGGTGTCGGTGGCAACGGGACCACAGGCCGCCAGCAATGCGATCGTGCACGCGCACAACAGAACGCGATGACTTCGGATCCGCATGGCGGCCTCCTCGACCCGCGCCGAACCGGCTAACGGACGAGTTTAGGCGAGGGCCTGCGCGACGCACCGAGATCGACGACTTATTGGTGCTGTTCGCTGGCCCGTAGCTGCCGGTATTCGTCGGCGCGCTCGTCGGTGATGTGGGGCAGCGGCGGAAAGTCCAACCAGCCGGGAGTGAATGGGCTGGCCAGGTCACGGTCCGTGGGAATTTCGACGAGCACGGGAGCCTGCGCGTCGAACGCCCGCTTGAACGTCGGCTCGAGATCGGCGGCTGACTCGATCCTGAAGGACTCGAGCCCGAAGGACTTGCCGAGATCCTTGAAACTGGGGCTGTAGGGGCTGCCATCGGGGCGGTTGAACTCGGTGCCGATGATCCGGTCGGTGGCATTGCGCTGACCGCCGCGGATGGAGATGTAACCGGAGTTGTCCTGGACGATGAACACCACGGGGATGTCGTGCTGGACGGCAACACCGATCTCCTGGGCGGTCATCAGGAAGTCGCCGTCACCGGTGACGCAGGCAACCTGACGCTCCGGCGCGGCCAGCTTTGCCCCGAGAGCAGCGGGCACCGGCCACCCCATGGCGGAGAATCCTCCCGTGGTCAGATGGGTCCGCGGTTCGTAGACGGGGAACGTCTGCTTCACCGCACCCTGGGTGTTGCCCGACCCGGCCAACACGATGCCGGTGCGGTCCATCACCTGGCGCAGTGCGTGCAGCGGCCGCTGCAGGGTGAATGGAAAGCGGTCGGTGTCGCGACGCGTCGACAACTCGTTCTCCCACTCGGCCTTGCGCTCGGCGACCTCGGCGAGATAGTCGCTGCGATCGGGCTTGGTCGGCAGGGAGGCGACGATCGCGGCAACCGCCGGCTTGGCGTCGGCGAGGATCCCGACCTCGGCAGGATAGATCTTGCCGATCTCGTGCGGATCGATGTCGATGTGGATGAGCTTCGCGGGTGGGAACGAGAAAGACTGTCCGCGGGCGTAACTCGACGCCGACCAGTCGGTGAAGCGGCACCCGATGGACACCACGACGTCGGCGTTGGCGGCCAGGTAGTTGCCGTGGATGGTGCCGGTCTGCCCGACACTGCCCACGAACAGGTCGTGGTCTTCAGGAAACGCGCTCTTGCCATTCCAGGTGGTGACGACGGGAATGGACAGCCCCTCGGCCAACGCGAGCACTTCGTCGGTGGCGTTGGCACTGATCGCGCCACCACCGACGACGATGACCGGACGCTTGGCGGTGCCCAGCAGCGTGACGGCTCGACTGATCGCCTCGGGATCGGGATATTGCAACCCGACCGGCAGCCTGCGGGCCAGGTCGTGAAAGTTGACCTCGGCGGTCTCGGCGTGCAGATCCCATGGCACCTCGACGTGGGCCGGACCGCGACGGCCCGTCAGCATCGTGCTGAACGCGCGGTGCATGATGAACGGCAGATCCTCGATGCTGTTGGCCACCCAGCTGCGCTTGGACACGGCCTCGGCGATCTGTGGGAAACCGTTGTCCTTCTGGCGTTCCAGCTCTTGGAGGACGCCGCGGCCGCGCATGTGGCGCGGTGGCCCGCCCGTGATCACCAGCACACTGGTGGAGTCGCTATAGGCGGTGGCAAGGCCGAGCACGGTGTTCGATGCGCCCGCGCCGATCGACGTGACCGCAGCCATCGGCTTGCCGGACACCCGGTAGTAGCCGTCGGCCAGATGAACCGCACTCTGCTCGTGGTAGGTCTGGATGAAGGGGATCTTCGACTCGTCCTCGTTGAAGGCGTCCATCAAGCCCCAGATGCCGTGCCCGGGAATGCCCGCGACGTACGGAATCCCGTACTCCTTGAGGATGCGGGCGATGACCTGCCCGCCGTTGAGCCTAGGCATGGAATGTCCTTCCGGTCGTGAGGTACTGGACTGGCGCTCGCATCGACGTGCGACGACCGTCGTACACAGTGTGACCCCGACGGATCACGTGTGGTTAGGCCCAAATTGTGCATTTGGACAGAAATGGCCTGCACACAGTGCGCCTCCTCCCGGGAGCGCCGCATCCCTAGATTTGGAGAGTGTCGGCGTGTCATCCGTCGACACGAAACCCTCAGCCCAGGGGAGTGCCTTCCATGTCCACACCAGTTGCGGCGTTGCAGTCGCAAGTCGTCACAGACCCGCCGGAGGTCCTCGTGGCCGACGTCGCCATCATCGGTTCCGGAATGGGCGGGGGCAGCCTCGCGTACGCATTGCGCGACCGTGACGTCGACGTGCTCATCATCGAGCAAGGCGACTTCCTCCCGGTGGAGCGGGAGAACTGGTCCTTCGACGCCGTGCATACCCGCGGGCGCTACAAGAACTCCGCCGCGTGGCACGACACCGTGGCCGGAAAGGACTTCGTGCCAGGCAACTACCACTACGTCGGTGGCAGCACGAAGCTCTACGGGGCCACGCTGCCGCGGTTTCGCGAATGCGATTTCGGTGAGATCGAGCATGCCGACGGTGTGTCGCCGGCGTGGCCCATCGATTACGCCGACCTCGAGCCGTTCTACGGCCAGGCCGAACAGATGTTCTGGGTGCACAGCAACAAGGGCGAGGATCCGACCGACCCGTGGCGCTCCACCGATTACCCGTTCCCTGGCATAGCACACGAGGGGGCGACCGCCCGCCTGGTGGAGAGCGCGAAAAGGCAAGGCCTGCACCCCTTCGCCGCGCCGCAGGCTCTCGACCGCCGACCCGGCGGCGGATGCGTCCTGTGCTACACCTGCGACTCGTTTGCCTGCATGGTCGACGCCAAGGGCGACGCCGACGTCGCCGCGGTGCGGCCGGCACTGAGCGCTGCGTCGAAGAACGTGCGGCTGCTGACCAACGCCGAAGTCACCCGGTTGGACACCGACCCCACCGGTCGCCGCGTCACGTCCGCTCGGATTCGCCACCACGATCGCCGAATCCAGGTGCGCGCGAAGCATTTCGTCGTCGCGTGCGGCGCGGTCAACACTGCGGCGCTGCTGCTGCGATCGGCCTCGGACGCCCATCCCCGTGGCCTTGCCAACTCCTCCGACCAGGTGGGCCGCAACTACATGGCGCACCTGACCACCTTCGTCCTGGCGATCGATCCACGGCAAGAGAACCAGGCCGTCTACCAGAAGACGTTCGGAATCAACGACTGGTACACCGCAGGCCCTGGCACTGAATACCCGCTGGGGAATGTCCAGGGATTGGGCAAACTCCGTGGGCCGCAGGCGAAGATGGGCCAACCATTGGTGCCGATGCCCATCCTCGACGCGGTCACCAAATACACTCTCGACCTGTTCGTCCAATCCGAGGACCTGCCGCTCGCCGACAACCGCGTCCACCTCAACTCCTCGGGCCAGATCTGCCTGACCCGCCGCGAAACCAATGTCGCCGCACACCGCGAGCTCATCAAGCGCATGAAGAAGGTCATACGCAAGGCGGGCTTCCCGTTCGTGCTGACCCGCAGTCTCGGCGTGGAAGCTACCTCCCATCAGTGTGGAACCGCCCGCATGGGCGATGATCCGGCGACCAGCGTGGTCGACGCGAGCCTGCGGGCACACGATCTGGACAACCTGTGGATCGCCGACAGTTCGCCGTTCCCGTCGTCGGCGGCCGTCAACCCAGCGATCACCGTCTCGGCATTGGCCCTGCGGCTTGGCCAATCCGGTGCGCTGACCGCCGAGGAGAACCATCCGTGACGTCGACCCTTCACACCGACCAGACTCTGGCGCCGCTGTTCGAACCGATCACGTTGGGCGGCCTGCAGATCCGCAACCGCGTCGTCATGACCGGCCACGGCACCGGCATGGCCAAGGACTACCTGCCCACCGATCAGCACGTGGCCTATTACCGGGAGCGTGCGATGGGCGGTGTCGGGCTGATTGGCATGGCGTTCCCGCAGGTCCATCCGACCTCGCAGGACGTCCCAGGGGAGCCGCGGGCGTGGCTGCCCGAGATCGTGCCCGGCCTGCGCAAGATCAGTGACGCCGTCCACGAACACGGTGCCCGCATCGTGATGCAACTGGGACACGGTGGCAGGCAGGGCCATTCGACGTTCACCGAGCGCGCGCTGTGGGCTCCTTCGAACACCCCGTGCCCGTTCAACCTCGAAATGCCCAAGCAGATGGAGTTGGAGGACATCGACGAAATCGTCGAAGCACATGCGATCGGCGCGCGACACGCCAAGCAGGGCGGGATGGATGGCGTGGAGATTCACTCCGGCTACGGGGGTTATCTTCTCGCTTCGTTCCTGTCGCCGTTCTCCAATCACCGGACGGACGACTACGGCGGCAGCCTGGAGAACCGGATGCGCATCGTTCTCCGCGTGATCGACGCGGTGCGTGACGAGGTCGGCACCGACTTCGTGGTTGGCATGAATTTGCAGGGTCACGACTTCAGCCCGGGCGGCCTCCAGGTCAGCGACGCGCAACAGATCCCGGTGGCCTGCACGACGACGGGCAAGGTCGACTACATCTGTGTCAAGGCGGCCACCTACAACGAGGCGCACCAGAACGTGCCGGACATGCAGCACCCGAAGCGGATCTGGGAAGATCTCGCGGCGGCGGTGAAGTCGGTCGTCGACGTGCCGGTGATCGCGGTCGGCCGGATCAACGAGCCGCTGGACGCGGCGGAGATCCTGAGCCTTGGCCATGCCGACATGGTGGCGATGACCCGGCAGCAGATCGCCGATCCCGAGACGGTCAACAAGATGAAGGATGGCCGGCTCAACGAGATCCGTCGCTGCATCGGCTGCAACCAGGGTTGCATCGACCGGCTCTTCGACGTCACGCACTCGTCCTGTGTGCACAATCCTGCCGCCGGGTACGAGCGGGAACTGGGCATCGGCACCTTGATGGAGGCGACGTTCCGGCGCCGCGTCGTGGTCATCGGTGCGGGTCCGGCGGGGATGAAGGCCGCCGAGATCGCTGCGCGACAGGGCCACGAGGTCATCCTCTTCGAGCGGCGCTCACGCACCGGAGGTCAGCTGCGCATCGCCTCGAAGATCAAGGGGCGCGAAGAGATCGCCGGCGTCGTCGACCACCTCGACGTCATGATCGAAAAGTATGGCGTCGACCTGAGACTGGGCTGCTCGCCGAGCGCCGAGGACGTCATGGCATTGAGGCCGGACCACGTCATCGTCGCGACGGGATCCGCCCCGGCATCCGACATCGTCGGAAACCTGGCCCAGGGCATCCCGTTCACGCCAGGACTGGATCAGCGGCACGTGCTGTCGGTCTGGGACGTCCTGGAAGACGGCAAGCCCGTCGGCCAGCGCGTGGTGATCGTCGACGACGGCGAGGGCGGTTGGAAGGGCATCGGCCTCGCTCTGCAACTGCAGGGCGAGGCGCACCACGTCGACTTCGTGACACCACTTCCCTACGTCGGCGCGAAGCTGGGACCGTTCAGCGCCAACCTCGCCGTCCCACGAATTCACCAGTCCGGCATGACAACCCATCCATTCAGCACGATGACGGCAGTCGACGGATCCACCGTGCACGTCACCGAACGGGGTCGTCCGACCACCATCGTCGACGTCGACACGGTGATCCTGGCAGGCTGGCACCGCCCCGTCACCGACTTGTACTTCACCCTCAAGAACGCCATGAAGGATCAGGCGGTTGCGGTCGAGCGTGTTGGCGACGCGATCGCCAGCCGAACGATGATGGAAGCCGTTCACGAAGGCGAACGCGCTGCCCGTCGGATTCCAGCGACGGCAGGCCAGGGCACTCGACGAGCGTTGCACGAACAACGGTGAAGATGTGCATCGAATCGTGTGCCTGTTGCACACGATGGGTCTGTCGAGGTAGGCGATGGGCGCCAAGACTGGAATGACGTCGGCAAACCCGCGCAAGGACGGTCAACATCACCGACGTTCGATGCCCAGCAGTGCAGCGCAAGGAGATACGAATCGTGCCGGAGACACTCAAGGCGCCGACCGCCGAAGTCGGTACGCCCCACAAGAGCGACCCCAAGGTCGTCGCAACCGTCACCCAGGTTCTCGACGACATTCGCGCCAACGGTGACGACGCGGTACGCAGATATTCTCAGCAGTTCGACCGATGGGCGCCACCGTCATTCCGGCTCGACGAGGCGGAGGTGGCCGCGATCGTGTCCGATCTGCCGACCACCGTCATCGACGACTTGAAGTTCGTGCAGGCACAGGTACGGAATTTCGCTCAGGCACAACGTGACTCGATGCTCGACGTCGAGATCGAAACACTTCCCGGCGTGCGGCTGGGCCACAAGCACGTGCCCGTCGCCGCCTCGGGCGCCTACGTACCCGGCGGACGGTATCCCCTCACGGCATCGGCACACATGACGGTCGTGACCGCGAAGGTCGCCGGTGTCGAGAGGGTGGCGGCCACCACGCCACCGAACAACGGCATCGCGCCGCCGATCAGCGTCGCCGCCATGCACTTGGCGGGCGCCGACGAGATCTACGTGCTTGGCGGCGTGCAGGCGATCGGTGCGCTGGCACTGGGGACCGACACGATCGAACCGGTCAACCTGCTCACCGGACCGGGCAACGCCTACGTTGCCGAAGCCAAGAGGCAACTGTTCGGCGAGGTCGGCATCGATCTGTTCGCCGGCCCCACCGAGGTCGTCATCGTCGCCGACGAGACCGCCGACCCCTTCGTCGTCGCGGCCGATCTGTTGAGCCAGGCCGAGCACGGGCCCGATTCGCCGTGCGTGCTGATCACCACCTCCGAGCGGGTCGGCAGGGAAACGATCGCGGAGGTGTCGCGACAGCTGAGCAACCTGCCGACGGCCAACGTCGCGTCGGTCTCCTGGGCGCAGCACGGCGAGGTACACGTGGTCGAGGACATCGAAGCGGCCTTCGCCCTTGCCGATCGGTACGCCGGCGAACACGTCCAGATCCTCACTGCCGAGCCGCGACGCGCCCTGACCGGCATGCGCGATTACGGCGCACTGTTCCTCGGTGAGAAGACGTGTGTGTCATACGGAGACAAGGCGATCGGCACGAATCACGTGCTGCCGACACTGGGTGCGGCGCGGTACACCGGGGGCCTGTGGGTGGGGAAGTACCTGAAGACCGTCACCTACCAAGAGATCGACGACGCCGGGTCGAGCGCCGAGCTGGGCCGCATCTGCGGCCGCGCGGCCCGGTTGGAGAACTTCGAGGGCCATGCCCGTTCGGCCGACGTGCGCGCCGCAAAGTACGGCGGTGACGCCCTCCCATGGTCCGACCACGACTTCGGCGCCTCGCAGAGGGCTACCGTCTCCTGAAGGAGGACCACCCGTGACCACCGCCCCTCGACCGCGAGTACCGACCATGCGCGCCGTCGACCACGTGGCCTTCACCGTGCCGAACCTCGACGAGGCGGTGCGCTTCTTCGTCGACCATTTCGGCGCCGAACTGATCTTCACCGACGGACCGTTCGTCGACGACCAGTCGGACGGCATGTACAGGCGTCTCAACGTCGACCCACGTGCACGCAGCTCGCTCGCCATGATCCGACTCGGCCAGCACCACAACGTGGAACTGTTCGAATACACTGCACCGCAACAGCAGCCGACGCCACCCCGCAACAGTGACGTCGGTGGTCATCACCTGGCTTTCTACGTCGACGACATCGACGCCGGCTACGAGTACATCCGTGCCATCCCCGGTGTCACGGTGCAGGAAGGCCCCAATGGGGTCAGCTCGGAGGCGCCCGTCGCCGGGCAACGATGGTTCTACTTCCAAACCCCTTGGGGAATGCAGATGGAGTTGACCACGTGCGCGACCGGCGGCTTCTACGACGGGTTGCCCGGCGCCGCGGTGGCGCCACCGGCCCAGACGTGGCGGTGAGTGTGCCCGCGACCCGCCGCGAACATGACTCCCTCGGCGAGTACCCGGTACCGGAGGCCGCCTACTTCGGAATCCACACCGCGCGTGCACTGGAGAACTTCCCCATTTCGGGCATCGCGCTGTCCACCTATCCCGAGTTCGTCGCAGCGCTCGCCGCCGTCAAACAGGCTGCGGCCATGGCCAACTGCGATCTGGGACTGCTTGATCACCGACGGGCCGACGCGATCGTCGCTGCGTGTGCCGAAATCCGTTCCGGCGAACTGCTCGACCAGTTCGTCGTCGACGTCATCCAGGGCGGCGCGGGCACTTCGACGAACATGAACGCCAACGAGGTCATCGCCAACCGGGCCTTGGAGATCCTCGGCGCCGCACGCGGTGACTACGACCGGTTGCATCCCCTCGAACACGTCAATCTCAGTCAAAGCACGAACGACGTCTATCCCACCGCCATCAAGGTGGCGCTGCAAGTCCTCGTCGCCGGGCTGCACGCGACGCTGATGGACGTCGCAGCGGCCTTCGGTCGCAAGGCGACGGAATTCAGCTCCGTCATGAAGATGGGTCGCACCCAACTCCAGGATGCGGTGCCGATGACCCTTGGTCAGGAGTTCGGCACCTACGCGATCATGGTGGGTGAGGACGCCGAACGACTGCTCGAGGCTGCGCTTCTCGTCTCCGAGATCAACCTCGGGGGCACCGCCATCGGCACGGGACTCAACGCCCACCCGAGATATGCGTCCCTGGTGTGCGAGAAGCTCAACACCATCACCGGCTTCTCCCTTTCCACTGCCCGCGATCTCGTCGAGGCCACTCAGGACGTCGGCGCGTTCGTTCAGGTGTCGGGGGTGCTCAAACGCACCGCGCTGAAACTGTCGAAGATCTGCAACGACCTGCGCCTGCTTTCCTCGGGCCCGCGCTCTGGGTTCAACGAAATCAATCTGCCTGCGGTGCAGTCGGGTTCGAGCATCATGCCAGGCAAGGTCAACCCCGTCATTCCCGAAGTCGTCAACCAGGTGGCGTTCGAGGTGATGGGCAACGACGTGACCATCAGCATGGCGGCCGAGGCGGGCCAACTGCAGCTCAACGCATTCGAGCCCATCATCGCGCACAGTCTCTTCCAGTCGACAACCCACCTCGACAATGCGTGCCGCACGCTGATCGACAGATGCATCAACGGAATCAGCGCCAATGAACAGCATTTGTACGAGTCGGTGACGAACTCGATTGGAGTGATCACCGCTTTGAGCCCCTACATCGGCTATGACGCTTCAGCCCGAATCGCCAAGACGGCGTTGCACACGGGTAGGTCCATCCCCGATCTCATCGTCGAAGAGAGAATGTTGACGGCAGAACAGGTCGCCGAACTGCTGGTGCCAGAATCGTTGGTCAGTCCCAGAGAGATGTCGTCGTTGAGTACCGCCATCGCGAACGCGCGAGAAATGGAACCGATCCCATGACCAACGCCCTGTACGTCTATGGAGGTTGGCCGGGCCACCGTCCGTACGACATCGCGGAGTGGACCCGCGATCTGGTTGGTGAACTCGGATTCGACCTCGACGAATCCCAGGACATCTTCACGCTGGATAGGGACCTGAGCGGGTACGACCTGATCATCCTTGGCTGGAACAATGCGCTCACCACCGAGGATCTCTCGGATTCCCAGGAGGACCATCTCTTGGCCGCCGTCGAAGCGGGCACCGGCATCGCCGCATGGCACGGGGCAGCTGCGGCCTTCAGATCGAGCCTGCGCTATCACCTGATGTTGGGCGGCGACTTTCTCGCTCACCCGGCGGGGGAGGGCTACCCATACTCCTACGAGGTCAACGTCACCGATCGCGATCACCCGGTCAGTCACGGTGTCAACGACTTCTCGGTCGCCTCCGAGCAGTACTACATGAGCGTGGATCCCAACAACACCGTGCTTGCCGAAACGACTTTCACGGGTGAGCATTTCGCGTGGCTCGACGGCACCAAGAGTCCGGTGGCGTGGGTGCGGCAGTGGGGTGACGGGCGAGTCTTCTATCACTCCATCGGGCACGGCCCGCAGGACCTGGCCGGCGACGACGTGCGTCGGCTGACCAAGCAGGGCATCGCCTGGGCGGCCAGGAGCTGATCGACGTTGAAGGAGAAGCGGATGGCAGCGACAACCGGTGAGGGGACGTCGCTGTCGAGCGACGATGCCCACCTTCGCGTGTTGGGATACGAGGAGAAGTTCGATCGCAAGATCGGTCTGTGGGCCAACTTCGCGCTCGGCTTCCTTTACCTGTCACCGATGGTCGGCGTCCTTTCGATGTTCACCCAGGCACTGACGACTGCGGGACCGCCCTCGATTCTGTGGCTGATCATCGCGGCGTTCGGACAGCTCCTCGTGGCGATGGTCTTCGGTGAGATCGTGTCGCAGTTCCCGATCGCCGGAGGCCTGTATCAGTGGGCACGACGACTGTGGAACGGCAAGTACGCCTGGATCATGTCGTGGATCTACATCGCGGGTGTGATCGTCGGCTGCACCACCACGGCGATGTTCAGCGCGGATTTCGTTCTCGCCCTGTTCCACTCGGACTCGAACATCTCCTCGACCCCGGCCGAGAAGGCGATCATCGCGACGATCGTCATCCTCATCTGCTTGGCATTGAACTCCACGGGCTCGAAGACTCTGGCGACCATCGCCAAGGTCGGGCTGGCCGCCGAGCTGGCCGGCATCATCGTCGTTGGCGTGTACCTGCTCGTCTTCTCGCGGAGGAACAGCTTTTCGGTGCTCTTCGACACGATGGGTACCGGTGCGAACGGCAGTTACCTGAGCGCGTTCGTCACGGCTGCCATCATCGGGCTGGTGCTGTACTACGGTTTCGAGGCCTGCGGTGAGGTCGCCGAGGAGACTCCCAATCCGAGTCGGTCGATTCCTCGGTCGATGATGATGACGGTGTTGCTCGGCGGGGCCGCTGCCCTGTTCGCCTTCGTCGGCTACATCCTGGCTGCGCCCAACTTGCAAGCCGTCGTGAACGGCGAAGTGGCCAACCCGATTACGGCGATCCTCGTCGGCACCTTCGGCAACGTCGGCACCAAGATCTTCCTGATCGTGGCCCTCACGTCGTTCCTTGCGTGTGTGATGGGTCAGCAGGCGGCGGGGAGTCGGCTGATCTTCTCCTTCGCCCGCGATGACATGTTCCCCGGCAGCGCGGTGTTCAAGAAGATCTCGAGCCGCAAGGTGCCCGTCAACGCGACCATCGCCGTCGCTGCCGTGCCGATCGGCTTGTTCGTCTTGCTCTACTTCCTGCCCGATGCCCTCTTCCGAGTGGCTGCCTTCCAGATTCTTGCTGGCTACTTCGCCTTCCAGATGGTGGTATTCGCCTCGCTGCGTGCCCGCGTCAAGGGCTGGATACCCGGTGGGCAGTGGACGCTTGGCAAATGGGGATGGCCCGTCGGGATCGGTGCGCTCGTCTACGGCGTGCTGTCCATGATCGTGCTGGCACGGCCCAACGGTGACACCCACCTGGCGTTCTTCGACCGCTGGATTGCGCTGATCGGGTTCGTCGTCGTCGCCAAGGTCCGTGAAGGCGGAGCCGGTGTCTTGAACGTCAGCGGCGGCTCATTGACCAAGGCGGGCGGCGGCAATATCACCATTACGCACGGCACGGGGGCATCGGGCACAGTCAATCAGACGGGCGGCTCCATCACCTGCGCCTCCGGCGAAACCTGGATTGGAGAGGATAGCGCGGCTGCCACCTGGACCATGAGTGCCGGCACGGCGAATTTAGGCCTCGTCCACATTGTTCAAAATGCCAGTGCTAACGGAAACTTGAATGTCAACGGTGGCACCTTGACCGCAACGGAGATTACCACTGGAAACAGTGGTGGTGTAAGCACCTTGAGTCTGAATGGTGGTATCATCAAGCCCGTGGCGGATAATCCGAATTTTCTGCACAACATCACCATCGTCAATGTAAATGCTGGCGGCGCCATTTTTGATTCGCAGGGACATGACATTATTGTATCACAGGCTTTGCCCACCCTCGGCGCTACCTCCGGCGGTCTGACCAAGAATGGTTCCGGCATGCTCACTCTTTCGGGCGTAAACAGCTATGTTGGCCAAACAGTTGTAAATGGCGGAACATTGGCAGTCACCACCGACTCTAGTGGCGCTGGGGCTTACACGGTGGCCAGCGGTGCGCAATTGAACATCAAAGTTCAATCGGCAAATGCCCAGTTGAATGCGGCAAGTTTTACCAGTTCCAGTCCGTCATCGACTTTGAGTTTGGATTTGGGTGCCTTTGGCAATCCGTCAGTGGCTCCATTGAATGTGGGCGGCACGCTGGCTGTGAATGGCACGGTGACTCTGAATATCGCAGACGGCCTGCCGACGCTCGGCCAGTTTTCGTTGATCAAATACGGAAGCAAGACCGGGGCTGGCAGCTTTGTGCTTGGAAGTTTCCCAGTGGGTGTTGGTGCGTATATCAGCAACAATCTTGCGAACGGCTCGGTTGACTTGGTCATCACCAATGTGAACCTGCCGCGCTGGGAAGGCCTGGCAGGCGGCACTTGGGATCTCACGACGACAAACTGGATCAATATCGGCAGCGGCCTGCCCACTACCTACGGACAAGGCAACACCGTTGCTTTCAATGACAGCGCCTTGGGCACGAACACTGTGAACCTGACCACAACGGTCAGTCCCAATGGTGTCACGGTTAACAACAATACGTTGCTCTACGCGTTCGCTGGCCCTGGTAAAATCAGCGGCAGCGCCGGCTTGACCAAGCAGGGCGCGAGCACTTTGACCATCACCAATACCGGTGGCAACGATTACACCGGCCCGACCATCATTTCGGGCGGTATCGTGGGTGTTACGAGTCTGGCCAATGGCGGTTCTCCCAGCGCGATTGGCAAATCATCCGCCAACGCCACAAATCTGGTGCTGGACGGCGGTAACCTGACTTACGGAGGCCCGGCGACTTCAATCGATCGTGGATACTCCACCACGGCTGCCGGCAGCTCGATTACTACGGTGAGCAATCTGACCTTGACCGGCATCGCCAATGCCACTGCCTTTGGTGGATTGACCAAGATTGGAAACGCCCAACTCACCTACAAGACCGTTGGCAACAACGTCCTGTCAGGAGCAAGCTCCTCTGGTTATAAAGTGCAAGCTGGCACTGTGCTGTTTGATGGCTCTGCTGGTGCACAGACCAATACGATCCAACAAGCATTGAGTGCTGCCGGTGCAACTGCCGCTGCTTCGATCATCCTCACCAACACCACGGTGACTACCACCGGGAACATGGATCTGGGAATTGACTCGGGCACAACTGGCACTCTGCTCATTAACAGTAACGCGACTTTGAATGTGGGTTCGTGGTTCACGTTTTCTGATGCAGCCAATTCAGTCGGCACCTGCACGCTGAACGGCGGCACCCTGAACGTGCCAAATGGACGGCTCTTCCTGTGCTCGGCGCCCGGCACCGCCTGCACATTTAATATCAATGGCGGTGTGATCAACAAATCCGGTGACTATTTCGCCGTCGTCAACGGCGCATGGAACGGACCCGGCGCACGCACCGGCGTGGTCAACCAGGTGAACGGCACCGTTAACAGCTCCTCCGAGATGTGGGTGGGTGACGGTGGCGGTGCCGGCGGGAATGACTCCCTTGGCATATACAACTTGAGCGGCGGATCCTTGACCGTAAATAACTGGATGGGTGTTGGCCGGGACGGCTGTCAGGGGATCTTTAACCTGACGGGCGGAACCTTCAACAAGGGTGGTGGTGGCGATATGGTGATTGGAAGAGGTGGCAATAACACCCTCGGAACCTTCAACATGTCGGCCGGAGCGCTCAACAAGGCCAGCGGCAATCCTCTCATCATCGGGCAGGGCGGTGGCCATGGTCTGTTTAATCAAAGCGGTGGCACACTCACCGTTGACAGTGAATACTGGGTGGGTGTGGACAATACCACCACCGACGCCACGAACATCATCAGCGGCACGGCGGTGTTCAACATCAACAACTGGCTGTCGCTGGGACGCGGAGGTCTCGCGATCGTCAACTTCTCCGGCGGCACTATCAACAAGAGCGGCAGCGGCGCCTTTATTGTCGGTGATGGTGGCTCGAGTGTTTTCACCCAGACCGGCGGCACGAACAACACCGATGCGGAAGTATGGATTGGCCAGTCCGGATCTGGCGTTGGCGAATATGACATGAGCGGTGGCGTGGTGACCGCGCACAACTGGCTGGCAGTCGGCCGCGAGGGTGGGCATGGCATACTGAATATCAGTGGTGGCTCGATCACCAAGGATGGCAATGGCAACATCTCCATTTGTCACGGCGGCGGAGCCCAGGGCACGGTCAATCAGACCGGCGGCGCCTTCACCTGCGCCGCAGGCGAGACGTGGATCGGTGAAGATAGCGGTCCCGGCATCTGGAACATCAGCGCTGGCACAGCTACCTTTGGCTTGGTTTCACTTTGCCAAAACGCCAGCGCCAGCGGCACCGTGAATCTTAATGGCGGTGTCTTCACGGCGACTCAAATCACGACGCGGAACTCGGGCGGCGTCAGCTCGTTCAACTTCAACGGCGGCACGCTCGTGGCCGGCAGTTCAGCCAATACCGACTTCATGAGCGGCCTTTCCATCGCCACGGTGCTGGGCGGTGGGGCGGTCATTAACAGCGGCAATAACATCATCGCCATCGGCCAGCCCTTGCTGGACGGTGGTAGTGGTGGCGGTTTGACCAAGAACGGCAATGGCACGTTGTATCTGAATGGCGCGAACACCTACACCGGCTCCACGCTGGTCAGTGCGGGAACTCTGGGCGGCACGGGAACCATTGTCGGATCGGTGACTGTGGCCGCGGGTGCCTCTCTCGCTCCCGGAGCATCCATTGGCACGCTTACGGTCAATGGTTCTGTGAGCCTCGCGTCCACCAGCACGAATGTGATGGAGGTGAACAAGACGACCGGCACCAACGACGTGTTGAGCGTTGGTGGCACGTTGACGTTAGGCGGCACTCTGGTGATGAAGAATCTCAGTGGTGCCCTGGCCGTCAATGACACCTTCCATGTGTTTGCGGCCGGGTCCTTCGGTGCGCCAAACTTCAGCACGGTGCAGTCTATTACGCCCGGTCAGGTGGTGACTTGGGATATCACCAATGTGAAAGTCAACGGAACGGTCAGGGTTGCCAGTGTGGTGAACGTGCCGGTATCGCTGACGACAGTGGCGAGCGGTGGCAATCTAACGCTCACTT
>Ga0137412_10001295_pt1 | contig 19244 bp, 18 predicted proteins | sample CZODoug2_1_16fun_FD_122160 | JGI IMG/M metagenome (GOLD analysis project Ga0137412, IMG submission 122160) | Vadose zone soil fungal communities from Angelo Coast Range Reserve, California, USA - CZODoug2_1_16fungal (Hybrid Assembly) | ecosystem: Environmental > Terrestrial > Soil > Vadose zone...
CTTAGGGCCGAGAATCCGAACGCTCCAATCCCGGTCGACTTAGTGACAGCCTCGGGGTCTGGTCTGGACCCGCATATCTCTCCTGCGGCTGCAGAATTCCAGATTCCTCGCGTTGCTCACTCGCGTCGCATGAAAGAAGAAGACCTGCGCGCGCTTGTCGAGAGACATACAAAAGGCCGCGACCTTGGATTCCTCGGCGAACCGCGCGTGAATGTGTTGGAGCTGAACCTAGATCTCGACAGTCTTCATGCGGCGCGATGACGGTCACGATTTGCGTCGTGGACGTTTTCCAGAGGTTATGCTTGGAAACTGATGCCGGTACCGATCCAAGGCTCGGTCAGGATGTAGCGAGGATGCGCTGGGTCTTTCTCAATTTTCTTGTGCAGATGGTTCATCAATTCTTGGATGAGCCATGATTTAGTTGCTTTCTTCAAAATCTGCCTCTGGCTCGGGCAGCTTGTCGCCATCTCGCGCAACCCATACATACAAGGTCGGTAGCAAGAAAATACTTAGCAGCAAAGCCCCGACGAGTCCTCCAACGATCACGATGGCGAAGGGCCGCTGCGAATCCGACCCGATGCCATGGGAGAGGGCAGCTGGCAGTAGGCCGAGAGTGGCGACAAGCATGGTCATCATGATGGGACGAAGCCGAAGGACGGCTCCGTCGATAGCGGCTTGCTCAATCGTGTGACCGCGCACGCGCAGTTGGTTGATGTATTCAAGCATGATTACGCCGGTCTGAACCGAAACGCCAAAAAGTGCCAGGAAGCCGACGCCCGAGGAAACGCTGAAGTGTGTGCCGGTTAACAGCAGCGCGAGCAATCCTCCTATGGGCGCCATGGCCACGTTAGCAATAATCAGCACCGCCCATTTGAGCGAGCGAAACATCGTATAGAGGATGCCGAAAATGAGGAGAATGGTTAACGGTACGATGACGAGCAGCCGCGCTTCGGCGCGTTTCTCGCTTTCATATTCGCCTGCCCAGTCGATGTGGTAGCCCCGGGGCAGTTGGAGCTGTGCGCTTACCTTTTGAATCGCCTCCTCGACAGCGCCGCCAAGGTCTCGCCCACGCACACTGTATTTGATCGCGACATACCGCTGGTTTCCTTCCCTGTAAATTTCGGAACCGCCGTCTCGCTCTTCGATCTTGCAAAGCTGTGCAAGCGAGACTCTTTCACCAGAGGGAGACGACAAGCGAATGTTCTCAATAGCTTCCTTCGTGTCCCGGTACTGCGGCAGGTAACGCACCACCAGGTCGTAGCGCTGCTCACCCTGCAGCACCTGAGTGAGGGTGGTGCCTCCGACGGCGGTCTGAACCGCATCTTGGACATCCGCGACATTGATTTGGTGGCGCGCCGCTTGCCCACGGTCCACCTGCAACTCGATGTTTGGTTGACCTAGTATCCGGAGCACTCCGAGGTCCTCGATTCCCCGGATGTTGCGCATGATTGTGGCGATCTGACCGGCCTTCGCTTCGAGAAGCTTGAGATCGTCCCCATAAATCTTCACCGCGAGTTCGCCCTTTACCCCGCTGACCGCTTCCTCCATGTTGTCCGAAATCGGTTGCGAGAAATTCCAGAGAACGCCAGGAATTGTTTCCAGTTCGCGGCATTTCCTGTATCCTGCCGGTCAGGAGGAGCATCGACTCATCCCACGTGAGTCGGAAGCAGGGGGACTCGCTGGGGGCCAGCGACTGCCGTAGAATTCACGGACCGAATTACGGGATGTTTGGGAGTAGGAACTCCAGAGGTCACTATGGCTTACGCTGCTGCCGATCAGCCGGAATGCTGGCCCGCTCTTGCGCTCGACTCATGGAAAGAAACTTACGCAACACTCCACATGTGGACGCAAATAGTCGGTAAAGTCCGGCTGCGTCTAACGCCGGTCGTGAACCATTGGTGGAATATTCCGTTGTACGTAACGGCGCGCGGTTTGACGACATCTCGAATCCCTTACGGAGAAAGAGCATTTGAAGTTTGGTTTGACTTCATACGGCACCAGCTTGTGCTGGAGACGAGTGATGGACTGACGAAGACACTTCCGCTTGAGCCGCGTTCGGTGGCCGAGTTCTACCAGGAATTCATGGAATTACTTCGGTCAGCGGAAATTGAAATCAAAATCTGGAGAATGCCGGTCGAAATTCCCGATCCGATTGCCTTTGATCAGGATCGTGTGCACGCCTCGTACGACCGTGCATCAGTCGAGAAATTCTGGCGCATCCTGTTGTCTGTGGACACCGCTTTCAACCAGTTCAGGGCCAGATTCATCGGCAAATCCAGCCCGGTACACTTCTTCTGGGGAAGTTTCGATCTGGCCGTCACTCGGTTTTCCGGTCGCCGGGCCCCGGAGCGACCCGGCATTGACGCCATGACTCGAGAAGCCTATTCCCACGAAGTGAGCAGTGTTGGTTTCTGGCCCGGAAGCGACAAGGTCCCAGGTGCGGCGTTCTACTCGTACGCGGTTCCCGAGCCGCAGGGATTCAAAGACAAGCGTGTCCGCCCGGATACCGCCTGTTATGACCGGCAGCTCGGCGAATTCCTCCTCATGTACGACGATGTACGCAAAGCAGAGTCACCGACGGCCTCATTACTCGAGTTTTGCCAGACCACATACGAAGCCGCGGCGACGCTTGGCAACTGGGACCGCGGTGCACTTGAAAGGTAGTTGCAGCCGATGGGTCGATAGCTGCCATGAGACCGCCCTGCGACGAAGCCGTAATCCGATCGGGAAGTGTCCGAGCTCCCTGTGGAGAAGGAGCGCGGCTCTGGATACTCGCCGCGACGATTCTCGGTTCCAGCATGGCTTTCATCGACAGCACAGTCGTCAATGTTGCCTTGCCCGCGCTTCAAGCAACCTTTCGTGCGACGGTAGTCGATGTGCAATGGGTGGTCGAGTCTTACGGACTATTCTTGGGAGCGTTGATTCTCGTTGGCGGCTCGCTCGGTGACCTGTTCGGCCGTCGTTTGATATTCGTAGTGGGCGTGATCATTTTCGCCGCGGCTTCTGCCGGTTGCGCAGCAGCTTCGAGCATTCGTCTATTGATAATCGCGAGGAGCGTTCAAGGTATGGGAGCCGCGCTCCTGGTGCCCGGCAGCCTTGCGATTATCAGTGCATCGTTTGACGAGAAGAGCCGGGGACAGGCGATTGGGACGTGGTCTGGTTTCACGGCTATCACCGCTGCGATTGGCCCAGTTCTTGGCGGCTGGCTTGTTGAACATGCATCCTGGCGCTGGGCATTCTTCATCAATCTCCCACTTGCGGTGGCAGTGATATCCATTTCGTTATGGCATGTTCCGGAGAGCCGCAGCCCCGCCATAGCGCGCGTGGATTGGTTAGGGGCCTTGGTCGTCACAATCGGATTAGGCGGCTTGGTTAACGGGTTCATTGAATCTGTCAATCTGGGCTGGAGACATCCTCTAGTTTTCGGCAGTTTGATTGTTGGTTTCGGCTGTCTTATTGCGTTCGTATTCATCGAGGCTGGTGGAATTTCGCCGATGGTTCCGCTCACGCTGTTTACCTCCCGCAGCTTCACTGGCGCGAACCTGCTCTCACTCTTCCTCTATGCCGCTATTGGAATCTTCTTCTTCTTGTTCCCGTTGAACTTGATCCAGGTCCAGGGATACTCGGCCACTGCCGCCGGTGCGGCCGCCCTCCCGCTGATTCTGCTGATTTTCCTTCTTTCCCGTTGGTCCGGCGGACTGGTCGCGCGCTATGGCCCAAGAGTTCCGCTCATCGTCGGCCCGCTCATTGCGGCATTGGGGTTTGTTCTGTTTGCCGTGCCCTCGGTTGGAGAAAGCTACTGGAAGTCGTTTTTCGTTGCAGTTGTTGTGCTTGGGTTTGGGATGGCGATTACCATAGCTCCTCTCACTACGGTGGTGATGAATTCAGTAGGCCAGGACCGCGTCGGCGCGGCTTCTGGAATCAACAATGCAGTGACTCGGGTCGCAGCCGTGCTCGCGATTGCAGTCCTTGGAATCGTGATGGTAAACGCCTTTAGTGCCTGCCTGGATTCCAAGCTGGCGAACTTTTCACTCCCTCTCGGGACACTCCAAGAGATTCGGGCGGGCGAGATCAAACTCGCCGGCTTGCAGTTGCCCACTAGTCTAAATGAGACTAGTGGGACGGCGATCAGAGAATCGGTTCGAGAAGCATTTGTATCTGGATTCCGCCTCGTCATGCTGATTTGCGCCGGCTTATCGGTGGCCAGCGCCGCGTCCGCGTGGAGGCTGATTCCTGGCGACAGAGGAACACACCGTGCACTCCCCCGGCAATTCCGGGTCAAGGAAAGTGGCACATAGAAACTCAGGTGGCTGCCTGAGTCTGCGTCGATGCCTGGTTCGTACCGAATGTCAGCAGCGACCGCGTGATCTCCCGTCCGGCAGCGGAAGCCGCCGCAGCTGCTCTAGTGTGCGGCGCCAGATCCCACCGACCTAACTTTTCGTGTGAAGAAGACCAGCGGCGCTCCGATCAGGCAGGCGCACCCTAAAAGCCAGAAGCAATCGAGAAAGCCTAAGAAGGACGCTTGCTGCTGAATGATTCGCGCCAATTGCGCCTTTGCATGCAAAGCCGCGTCCGGGGTGGTGAAACCGTGCGTCACAAAATATTGAGACAAGGCACCGAGGGTCTCCCGGTAGTGCCGTTCGAAGGGCGTGGCATGCGCGACCAACACGGATTGATGATACTGGGTTCGCCGGGCGAGAAACGTAGTTACGAAGGCGATGCCGACGCTTCCGCCCTGGTTTCTGAAAAGATTGGTAAGACTCGAAGCTTTGTTGTTTTTGTTTTTAGGCAAGAAGGAATATGCGAGTTGGCTCACCGGCACAAACAGGGGAGCGATGCCAAGCCCCTGGAGCGCCCTGAGGAGGGCGACGTGTTTATAGTCTGTGCCGAGATCGATGCTGGCGTAGCGCCACATGGCAATAGCGAAGATGACGTATCCAACGAAAATGAGCGGCTTGATCCCAACCTTCGGCAGAATCCTCACGATTACGGGGGCCAGAGCCACGATGACGAATGCACCGGGCCCGAGAACCAATCCTGCGTCGGTAGCAGTGTAGCCATACAGGCTTTGGAGCATCTGAGGGATCAGCACTGTTGATCCGAACAGGGCGAATCCGAAAAGAAAGTAGTAGGCGTTCGCGATAGCGAAGTTGCGGTCGGCGAGCAGCCGGATTTCCACCACCGGGTCGGGATGATGCCATTCCCAAAACGCTGCGACGACGAGCGCCAGGATCGCGATAGAGAAGAAAAATACGATGAAATTGCTTTCGAGCCAGTCTTCGGTTTGTCCGCGATCCAGAACGACCTCCAGACACGCGAAGCCCAGGGCCACCAGAAAAATCCCGAGGCCATCAATCCGAAGTCTTCCGCCTTTCCGGGCAGATTCGACTTCACGGGTGAACTCAGGAGGGTCCGAAACGAGCCGCTTCGTCAGGATTAGAGACAGAATTCCGATCGGAATGTTGATGAAAAAAATCCACCGCCAGCTCCAATTGTCTGTGATCCACCCGCCGAGCGGCGGGCCGATTACCGGGGCAGTCACGATAGCCATGCTGTAGAGAGCGAAGGCTGCGGGTCGCTTCTGGGGAGGGAACGTGTCCACGAGAATGGCCTGCTCGACGGGAGCGAGGCCGCCGCCTCCGACACCTTGGAGAACACGAAAGAAGATAAGCAAGCCCAGAGACGGAGCGAAGCCACACAGCAGAGAACTCAACGTGAAGAGGACGACACAAAGCATGTAGTAGCGTTTCCGTCCGAAGACACGGCTTAGCCACGCCGAAAGCGGAAGTACGACAGCATTCGATACCAGATAGCTGGTCAGGACCCAGGTGCTCTCGTCATAGCTAACGGCGAGGCCGCCAGCAATATGGGGTAAAGCCACGTTGGCGATAGCCGTGTCGAGTAGCTCCATGAAGGTCGCGAGCGTAACAGTGACGGCGATGATCCATGGATTTACCACAGGCTGCTCGGAGGCCACATACGGTACAGGAATGGTAGCCGCTGCAGAGTTCATACAGGTGTCGACGGCTTTTTGATGCAGTAAGAGACCGTTCGGTCGCATCGGATATGTGGTACAATGTAATTAGCGACCTATTGGTCGCAGATCTGATTTGATTCGGCAGGAGAGTTGTTATGCGCAAAGGCGAGCAGACCCGGCAGGAGATCATTCGTAAGGCGGCGCCTATCTTCAATCGGAGGGGCTATGACGGGGCAGCCTTATCCGACCTGATGCGGGCGACCGGTCTTGAAAAAGGTGGGATCTAACGGCACTTTGACAGCAAGCAACAACTTGCGGGGGAGGCGTTCGATTACGCCTGGAAGCTGGCGATAGATACGAGGTTTGAGGGGACGCCGGATATCCCCAATGCCGTGGATCGCCTGAAACTGTTTGTCAGGAACTTTCGGGACCGGCGCGCTAGACTCATTCCGGGGGGATGTCCACTCCTCAACACGGCCGTTGATTCCGATGACGGGAATCCACAGTTGCGGAAGAAAGTCCGTCAGGCGCTCGATTACTGGCTCAACCGGCTCCAATCCATTGCCGAGGAAGGGAAGCAGAGAGGTGAGATCCACTCCGCCATCGATTCCTCGGAATTGGCCATGCTGATTGTCAGTTCACTTGAAGGAGGCTTGATGGTGAGCCGACTGCAAAGAAGGGATGACGGGCTCGATTTTGCCTGCCGCCATCTGGAGAAATATCTTGAAACGACCACTCGAACACACAAATCGAAGATCCGGGCGGAAAAGTCATGAGTACTCCGGAGACGCCCTTGAAACCCGACTTTAGGACGCGAGCGAAGACGAACGACGTGCCGGTTGCACGTCTCATCGGGTTTGAAGCCAAAGAGGCTGCTGATGGACGAGCGACGGTCACGTTGGCCGCCGGACCACAGCATGCAAACCCGATGGGTACACTTCACGGTGGGATTCTTTGCGACATTGCGGACGCCGCTATGGGAATGGCGTTCGCGAGTACACTCGCGCCCGACGAATCCTTCACCACAATCGAACTGAAGGTCAATTTCTTCCGTCCCGTGTGGGAGGCCCGCCTGCGAGCCGAGGGTAGAGTGGTGCGACGGGGCAGCTCTATTAGGTGTGTGGAGTGTGAAATCACGGATGAGCGCGGGCGGCTACTCGCCAAGGCTTCCTCGACTTGTATGGCTCTCAGAGGTGCGCGCGCCACGGGGCGTTGAATTATGCTCTTGGTTCATTCTTCCGCTTCCTGAGTCACGATGTGCACATCGACGGCGGGAGATTCACGCAAAAAACGATGCACGGCGGAAAGATACAAGTATTTTCGCCAATCCCGAACCGGCGCGCGTCCAAAAATCACCTGCGTGATATGCTTCGAGCGGACGAAATCCGCAGCCGCGTCCGCCACGCTTTTTCCTTTTAGCCGTACGACTTGCGCACCGAGACTTTCCGCAAATCGCAGATTCGCCGCCAATGCGTTCGGATTGGATTCCTTCGGACCGAACTCACGGTCCACATGAACCACGTAGAGCTCTGCGTCCATGCGGCGGGCCATGCGTGCCGCGCGCGCGATGAGATATTGCCCCGTCGGATTGGAGGACACGCATACGGCTATGCGCTCGCGGACGCCCCAGTTTTTTCGGATATCCTGGGCCTCCATGTAAGATTCGAGGCTGCGATCGACCTGCTCGGCGACTTGCCGCAACGCGAGCTCGCGAAGGGCGATAAGATTTCCGCGGCGAAAGAAATTCTTCAACGAACGCTCGACTTTTTCGGCGCTATACACATCACCGCGCTTCATCCGGTTTTGTAGCGCCTCGGGAGTCAAGTCGACCATCACAGTTTCGGTGGCGGTAAGCGGAACCCAATCCGGCACAGTCTCGCGCACAATGATTCCGGTGATCGATCGCACGACTGGCGCGATGCTTTCGATATGCTGAATATTCAGGGTCGAGATCACATCGATTCTTGCGGCGAGCAGTTCCTGCACATCTTCGTACCGCTTTCGGTGCTTGCTTCCCGGAATGTTGGTATGCGCGAGCTCGTCGACAAGAACCACGTCAGGCCGACGAGCTAGGATCGCGTCGACATCCATTTCCTCGAAAATCGTGCCTTTGTATTCGATTTTCTTTCTTGGAACGACTTCCAGTTGGCACAGAAGTCCTTCAATGGCTTTGCGGCCATGTGTTTCGACGACCCCAATCACGACGTCTTCGCCCCGCCCGTGCCGGCGTAGCGCCTCGCTGAGCATACTGTGAGTTTTGCCGACACCCGGCGCGTAACCGAGGAATAATTTGAAAGTTCCCCTAGCTTTCTGGGGAGGGGAAGCGATCTCCAGCCAATCTTCGGGTTTCTTCGGCAAAGGGCTGTTCACTCCACTTAAATTGTGGCCTGCGCTAGAATGATGCCGTGCAAAGAGTGCTCGCCGGCAGAACGTTTGGCCTCGTCTGTGCGCTCGCGATCATCGCCAGCATAACCTTCTTCTATCGACACGTCTTGGCGGCCAATCAAACAACGGTCGCACTCTCATTTCTCCTCGCGATTCTAGCAGTTTCCGCGGTGTGGGGCATGGCGGTCTCCGCCTCCATGTCCTTGGCTGCCGTGCTGGCGTTCAATTATTACTTTCTTCCTCCTGCGGGAACATTCACGATCGCAGACCCGCAGAATTGGGTGGCTCTGGCAGCGTTCCTGGTGACCTCCATTGTTGGCAGCCAGCTTTCGGCGCGCATCCGAAAAGAGGCTGACGAAGCGAACAGCCGGCGGCATGAGATCGAGCGGCTCTATCAGTTCAGCCAGAAATTGCTGAGCGAGGGAAACGTCATTCAGCTGATGAACGCAATTCCCAATTACATCGTGGACAGTTTTGAAGCGGGTGCAGCGGAGCTGTTTCTTCCGCACAAAGACAAGTTCTATCGTTCAGGCCACGGCGCAGCGCTGGTGGATGAGCAAAAGACAAAGACGGCATTTCTGCGCGACGAAATGACAATTGAACCCGGCACCGGATTCTACTTTGTTCCGGTGCGTCTTGGTGTGCGTGCCATCGCAAGCCTGGGAATTTCCGGTGCGGTGGTGTCTAGGCAGACGTTGGACGCGGTGAGCAGTCTTGTGGCGATTGCGATCGAGCGCGCGAGGGCCATCGAGCAGTTGGGACAAACGGAAGCGGAACGGCAGGGTGAGCGCTTGAAATCAGCGCTGCTGGATTCGATTACTCACGATTTCCGGACGCCGCTGACTTCGATGAAAGCGGCAGTTACAAGCATGCTTGAGAGCCAGGGTACAGATCGTCCGCAGAGTACGGAACTGCTGACCATCATCGACGAGGAATGCGACCGGCTGAATCATTTGGTGGAAGAAGCAGCGGAGATGGCACGCTTGGAAGCTGGAGAAGTCGAACTGTCCTTTGCTGCCGTGCCGATTGGAGAAATCATTCAAACGGCTGTGACGAAGATGAAAAGTGCTCTCGCAGCCCGCATCGTTGATGTACGCTCCGATAGGGAATTGCCAGCCGTACGGGCGGATTTCGAGCGAATCGTGGACGTTCTGATGAAGTTGATCGATAACGCCAATTTGTATTCGCCGAAGGAGCAGCCGATCACGATTTCGGCGGAGGCAAATGGTGATTTTGTGGCCACGAGCGTGGCGGATCGCGGGCCAGGTATCGACAGCTTCGAGCAGGAAATGATCTTCGACAAATTCTATCGTGGGAAGGACCAGCGATATCTCGTAAGGGGAACGGGGATGGGGTTGCCAATCGCCAAGGCGATTGTGTCGGCTCACGGCGGCACGATTGCGGTAACGAGCCAGCTGGGACATGGCTCGGTGTTTTCGTTTACGCTTCCGGTGGCACGGAGAGAGGAGCGGCGGTGAACGCAGCGACGATCCTCGTTGTTGATGACGAGCCGCAGATTCGGCGCGTTTTGCGTACCACGCTTTCGAGCCGCGGGTACGTGATTATTGATGCTAAAACAGGGGAAGAAGGAATTGAGTTGGCGCGCAAGGACAAACCTGACTTGGTTTTGCTTGATGTAAACATGCCGGGGATGGGAGGTCTCGAGGCGTGCCGCGAAATCCGGCGAGGGTCGAACGCGCCGATCATCATGCTGACGGTGCGTAACGCAGAACGCGACAAAGTGGCTGCACTGGACGCCGGCGCCGACGACTATGTAGTGAAGCCGTTTGGTATCGAAGAGTTGTTGGCGCGAGTTCGCGCTGCGCTGCGGCGGCATGGAGCGGGAGAACCCCCGGCGCCGTTCGAAACCGAGGATTTGACCATCGATTTTGAGAGTCGCAGCGTCAGTGCGCGTGGTAAGGACGTGCACCTGACTCCGAAAGAGTTCGATGTGCTGAAGCTACTGATCGAGAATCAGGGAAAGCCCCTCACGCACCGAAGATTACTGCAGACCGTTTGGGGGCCGGATTATGGCGAAGAGACTGAGAATCTGCGTGTAGTAATAAACCAGCTTAGGAAGAAGATTGAAAGCGATCCGGCGCACCCGAAATATATCTTGACAGAACCGTGGGTGGGCTACCGCTTTCAGACACCGCGAATCCCGCCCACGAAAGCTGTGGCGCGGAAGTAAGAATATTTTTGGCCGCAGGGGACACTAAAGCAAAGGGCGGGAGAAGTCGAGAGCAAGGTTGAATTGAGGGACGCTGACGCGGGGTTCGCCAAGAATGCCGAAGTTCAGCTACCTGCCGCCACTGAAACATTCGATAGAAGCTGCTCACCCTTCGGGCTGAGGGTGAGGATCGGGTGTGGAGGATTGACGCCGAGCGAGCCCTAGGGCGATGACGCCCAGTGAAGCAATCTCCAAGGCAGATCCCGAAATCGCGAGAACTCTCGGCAGCGGCCCGTGATCATAGACCTGGAACAAGACTCCCAGAGGGAAGACTAACGCCCCGGCGAGAAATCCAGCCGCCAGCCAAAGCTTCGTCTTCTCAGAGAATAACACTCTATCGAAGCAAAGGCCCAGCACAATCAGCACCATGGCGAGGCCGATCCAGTGGCTATGGACGTCAACTTGGCGATCATAGACATACTTGGATTCTCTGTAGCGCAAGAGGGCCGCTGCAGACTGTGCGACATCGCGCTGGGCCGCGCCCGAGAAGGCGCTTGAGAGAGAGGCGCCAATCTCTTCGAGTGCCTGGTGCTCGGCAAAGACCGCATACCACAAGCCGTAGCCCATTCCCCACAGGGCGAGAGCAATCCCACCCGCAATAAGTAGCCGGCGCGCTCCGCTCATGTTGCGTCTCCTGCATCCAGCCGGCCGGTGTGACGCAGAATCCCAACCCACATCGCCAGGAGCGACACGATCACGAGCAGGCCTCCTATATCCGCCAGACCACCCGCAATCAACTCAAACTTCATCTCGAGCAGCACGCAAACCGGGAGAAGAAACGATCCGAGCAAGAAAACTAACGCCCAGCGGCGCTTCCGGATTTCATGGAGGTCGACATAGGGTTGAAAGAATGAGAGCAGAATGGAAAGCACGCCAAACTCGATGATGTGAGCGTGCGCGGCGATATTGACGGCCCTTTCGCCTTGCAGTTGGCCGTACGCGGCCAGCCCGTTGTCAACAGCAGTGGCGTTGCGTTCTGCTGCGCCCAAGCTGACTTGTGAAAGAATCGAGTAGTCAAGGGCCTCGTGACGATAGAGATCGACAGCGGCGTAATAGCTTCCGTGCAAGAACCCAAGCATCACTAGAAACACGCCACCCGCGAGCAGCAGTCGCCCAGCAACACTCGAATCGGCAGGCAGTTGGTCCTGAACGGCAGCGCGCTCTCGCGAGAGAAAGTGCTTCAAAAGCCCGTAGAGATAGCTAGCCAGCGCGATGATTACAAACAAGCCGCCGAGATCGGCGAAGATGCTGGCCCAGCCGATAGATTTAAGTGGACTGTAAGCCAGCCCAACATAGTGAATCAGAAATACGCAAAGGGGCAGTAATCCGGCGCCGCATAAGAAAAGCCATGCCAGCCGTCTTTTTGTTCTGGCCGAAAGCGCCGTCCACGGTGCCAGGAGCGCGAGCATCAACGCCAGATAGCCGAAGGCAATCATGTGGGCGTGGGTGTCAACTTTTGTGCCGCGATTTTCCAGGAATCCACCCACATCCTGAAAATAATTGGCTACAGCAGCGCGGTCGCCGGCGAAAGCTGCATGAGAGGCGGCAGCAAGGCTGGCGCCGACGCGTGAGGCATTCTGGTGAAGGACAAAAACCGCGAAAATGTCACCGAATATCATTCCGACGAGGATCAGGCCGATGCCGCCGAGAAGCAGGAGACGGCGGGCGCTGAGCGGAGCAAACGCTTCGTCTCGTTCCGCGAGCATTTCCGATGCGCGCGCGCTTGGATTTTGCGAGGAGGACGTCGGCTTCATGTCATCCTGGCCGGAGAAAGATTCCGGTAGTGTTCATGCGCCCACTTGCGAGGAGGCGGCGCTTCCTCGGAACGCCGGCATAACGCAATCGGCGAAGAGTTGTTGGGTCTTGATGGATTTCCAGTGTTCGAGTCCACCGAAATTGGAAACGATGGCCAACTCGCCGATTCCACCCTTGGACTGCAGGTCCCGGATCTGGCGAATCACTTTCTCGGGAGTGCCAATGAAAGCAATCTCCTGATCCACGATCTCGTCGTAGGTCAGCCTGGTCAGAGATTCCAAAGCCCCGCTGGCGTAGAAGCCGTAGCCCTTGGCGCGAAGTTCAGCCTTCTTTGCTTCGTCCTGCAAGGATTCGACCGGTGACGCATTGAACGCCAGGAAATTGTGAAGAGCGTCCTCTACTTCTTTTCTAATTTGTTTTTCATCCTCGTCCAAATAGACAGGTCGAATGTAGACAATGTTCGGCTTGTGTCCGTGTTCGGAGCAGGCTTTCTTGTAGATAGCCAGCGGTTTCTCCAGCACACCCCAAGGAAGTAACGGAGGCACGAAGATTCCCCACCCGTGCTCTCCGGCCATTTGATAGGTGATGTCGCTCGTTCCGCCTGTATATAGAGGGGGATGCGGTTTCTGCACAGGCTTAGGCACGACGGCAAGGTCCTTCACTCTGTAGAACTGGCCATCAAAGGACATCTTGTCCTTCGTCCATGCTCGGATCAGAATTTCGATCGCTTCGTCGTAGCGTGGCCGGCTTTCTTCGAGCGGGACATTGGAGGGGCCAAAGAGCCACGCATGGCCGCGTCCCAGCCCGCATTCGAGACGCCCACGGGTGAGGATGTCTGCCTCGGCAATTTGTCCTGCAAGGCGCATAGGGTTTTCGAGCGGAAGGGTAAACAAAGCAACTCGAAATCGGATGCGCTCGGTGCGCTGCGCGGCAGCGCTGAAAAGTGCCAGTGGATTGGCGGAGATGGAAAATTTCTGGAAGAAGTGATGGTCAATCACGGAGTAGACATCAAAACCGACCTGATCGGCGTGCTCGATCTGGCGGAGAATTTCCCAGGTCATGTCCGCATGGGATTTTCCCGGCGCGGTCTGCATCTCCGCGTAAATGCCGAATCTCATTGCCCCTCCGAGGCGTTCTCAGGTCCGCAGTCAGTTAGAGCACTTGCCTAGGCGACTGCTCGGTGCGCAACTCTTGATGCTTCAAAATCTCAGCGCGGCGTGCCTCCCGGAAGCCAACTCAATCGACACTTAAAAATTGAACTTCAAAGCTAGCTGAATTTGCCGCGGGTTGAAAACCGCGCGGGGAGATCCATAAAGCGGATTTGGCGAGCCTTCGCGGAAAGTGGAAGGCGTTGCCGGGCAGCCGAAGGCCGTTGGATTAGCCGGACAAAAATCAGACGCCCCATAAACCGTGTTGAAGAAGCGAATGTTCGTCGTGTTGAAAAGGTTGAAGGCCTCAGCGAGGATTTCCACGCTGCGGCGTTCCTTGAAAGGGAAACTGCGTCCAAGGCGAAAATCTACGGACCGGAAATTGTCGCCGATAAACGTGTTTCGCGGCTCGATGCCGACGCGGTCGTTGTTGCCAAAGATGTCTCCGTTGGCGTCGAAGCCAGCAAACTTACTGAAGCGGCTGGGGGACTGGATGGTGGCGATCAAGCCCAATTGATAGTCACGGGCAAATATGTTCCATTCCTTGGGTGAGGTGATCGTTCCATTTAGTACCAGGCGATTGCGAACATCGTCGGAGGACAGAGCCCGCTCCGCTCGGAAGTTCTGGCTATCCTGGGGGATCAAGACGAAGCTTGGGTTCGGCCCGTCGTCGATAGACTTCGACCAGGTGTAGCTGATGCCGTAGGAAAAATGATGAGCGAGGCGTTTGTTGACGTTGACCAACAGGCCGTCGTACTGCGAATCCCAACGCGAGGCGGCCTCGAAGTATATGGCAATAGGAAAGGTCCTCACCCCCGGAGTGAAAGGACAAGCTGCGGCGTTCGCGCAATACAGATTCTTTACTCCCGAGTGGCCCTGCGAGTCGTGAAAAACGCAAAGCGGCGCAGTCAAAGGGGTACTGCATACGGTTCCGTTGCTCGGGTCCGGTTGGTTCACATTATAAAAACTGCCGAGGTGGACGCCGCGGATGTGAAGACCGCTGATGCTCACCGTTGTATCCGGGAGGGGATCAAATTCAATCGCCGCGCTGGCCTGAATGCCGTAAGGATTCCGATGATTTTGATCGAAGCGAACCACAACGGAAGGTCCAAAGAATGCGCAGTTCGTGATCGGAGTGCAACCCGCGAACGGGTTCGTAAATGGGTCGGTCGTATTGTCTGGGTAAGCTCCATCTTTGACCAACCCCTCAAGCCCAAGACCCGTGATCGCTGGACCGCTGGCGAAGGCAAAGAGTTCTGTCTTGGCGTTGAGATTATTCTCGAACGGTCGGCCGGGATACTTTCCGTTGTTGAGCTGCGGGATGTTGGCCGTGCCGCCGCACGAAGGTTCCTGACAGGCGAGGAGCGGTGCAGGAATAATTCCATGGAACAAGCCAAAGCCTGCACGAATGACAAAATTACGCTTCGTCCCGAGACTGTAAGCAACACCCAACCGCGGATCGAAGTTCTTCCACTGAGTATTGAGCACGCCGCTGGGCCAGGTCTCCCACTCCCAGCGAATCCCACCGTTCAAAGTCAAACGGCTCGTGGCGCGCCATTTGTCTTGAATGAAGAGGCCATTGTAGGTGTGGTTGAGAGTGCCTTCCGCTTGATTGCGAATGGCGGGAGCAATCCGTGTGCCGCTATAAACAGAAGTATTCAGGCTTTGCTCATTGAAATTTGGCGCTTGAAAGCGCTCAAAAAAAATCACGTTTGGATGCTGGCAGCCAGCTGGACCAGCACCGCCCGGATCCCCAACTGGTGATGTACATTGCAGCCCGGGTCGAGTGTTAACTCCGTCATTTCCCAGAAAAGCGCCGAGATTGGGGAAGTCGGCTTCAAAGGGATAGAAGAGTGGAAACGATTCCGTCGTGCGAACGTAATTGGTGTTTCCGCCGAAGCTGAAGGTGTGGCGGTCATGAGAGATCGAGAAGTCGTCGACCAACTCGAAGCGGGATTCGCGGTAGAAATCCGGATTACCGCGGTTTACGCCCGTAGTGAAGGTATTTGAAAGTTCGAGGTGCGGCTGAGTGGAGACCGTTGGGAAGTCAAAGGACCGCCGGGCAAACTGCACGCGCAACTCGTTAACCATCGAAGGCTTGAGCACGGAAGCAAGCGTGCCGGCGACGGATTGATCGCGATAGAAATTGTCCTTGAAGGCGGAAGGCAAATCGAAGCCGTCATTCAGCGGCGACTGGTTCAGCAACCTTCCATCATTAATGAAATACCTGACGAACATTGTTTCCTTCTGGCTGAAGCTGTGGTCCAGCCGCAGGAAGCCGTTGTCGGTGTCATTGGTGCGAAGAACACTACCCAAGGCTGGTTCCGGCGCCAAGCCATAGACAGCCTTTACTTCATTGATGAATTTGATGTTTTGGAGAACAGCAGAATTGTAGAAAGGCGATTCACCGCGGCGCTGGAGTTCAATGTTGCCGAAAATGAAGGTCTTGTCTTTTTGGATTGGGCCGCCGATCGCCGCGCCGAATTGATTCTGCCGCAGGTCGTGTGCACCGGTAGCCTGCAGTAGATTGATGGCATCCAGTTTGTTGTTGCGGAAATACTCATAAGCGATTCCGTGCCACTCATTGGTGCCACCGCGCGTGATGATGTTCACGATACCGGCGCTGGCGCGGCCAAACTCGACCGAGTAGTCGGTGTTAATTACGCGGAATTCCTGGACAGACTCCTGCGGAGGCGTACCGCGTTGGATGCCCGAAGCTGTCGAAATGTCGTCGGCCCCATCCACCGCGATGAAATTGTAATGGATGTTCTGGCCGGCGAAGGAGAGCTTAGTCACCGGCTCAACGATCACGTCCGTGTTTCCCGCGGTGGTATCCCCTATGGTGACAGCGGGAGAGAGCAATGCGAAGTCGATGAACTCACGCCCATTCACAGGAAGATTCACGATCTGGTTTTCGGTGATTACCGTGCTGACCTGGGTACGCGTGGGCTCTGCCAGTTCTGCAGTGGCTTCAACTTCCACCTTCTGAACCATTTCTCCAGGCGAGAGAGTAAATCCGAGCTCCGCGGCTTGCCCGACTTGGAGCGTGATGCTTTTCGTCTGCTTTCCAAAACCCGAAAACTCAACAGTGACTTTATATTCTCCGGCAGGCAGCGCGGGAATGGAATATTCGCCGTTATCAGAACTTTGCGCGGGGCGAGAGAATCCCGTAGCCAGATTGGAAGCGGTAACGTTCGCCCTGGCCACACTGCCGCCAGAAGCATCGGAAATCCTTCCCGAGAGCGTGGCATTGACTGCCTGGCTTCGGGCGGACCTCGGCGAGATCAACACAAAAGTTGCGCAGAGTACGACCTGAAGAATCTGGAACGAATAGTTCCGCTTGCTACGAATCACCACGGTGCACCCCCAAAATTGACCTTCTAACGAGCACTCCGAATTGCACTCGAAAAATCCCTTTCCAGTTGCACCTTAGATTCTTGAGGCCTTGCCTTGGGTGGTGCAAAAGAACTTTTCAGATCGCTAAGGCTCTCACCCAACAGACCTTGCCGCAAAGCACCATCGCTAGACTAGGGGCACCCATGAATGAGATGTGCAATCGCCCGGGGCAGCAAGGTCGTCATGACCCCATCCCAAGTCCCCGCCTCGACAGAAGAAAGCCAGAATTTGAACGATACAGTATGCGTGGCAGGGGGGCATGTCAAGGAGAAAGAGGAGACCAATAGGATTTGGGAATTGTTGAACACTTGACTCCGCCCTGGATTGAGAGCAACATGTCGCACTGCCCCGCGCAAAGTTGAGACCAAAGATGGAACTAGCCGAGATCAATCGAATTTCTGTCGCTGACCAAGTTGCTTCGATTCTTCGGCGGCGAATCCTCGACGGAGAATTGCTTCCCGGAACTGCTTTGCAAGAAGTTCCAATGGCTACGTCACTCGGAGTATCCAGGAATACGGTTCGGGAGGCGACGCGAATCTTGTCGCTGGAAGGGCTCTTGAAGCGTAGCGCACACCGGGGCGTTGCCGTTGCACAACTATCCTTGGAAGACGTCGCCGAAATCTATCGAGTGCGCCACCTATTGGAAATTCCGGCGGTACGAGCGGCAAAGATGGAAGACTCCGACGTTTTGACGGAAATGCGTAGAGCGCTGGAAGGCTATGAGGAAGCGGTTGAGGGCGTTGATTGGATCAGGGCCGTCCGCTTTGATTTGAACTTTCACACCTTGCTGATTCGTTTTCACCGGAACCGCCGATTGGAATCCTTTTACGAGAAACTCCTGGGCGAATTGCGTATGGGGATGGTTCTCGTGGATCTCCGGCATGATAATCCAGGCGGCCTCGTTCCAGTTCACCGTAGAATCTACGAACTGTTGACCGGCGGAGGGACGGAAGAGTGCGCAGCGCTTCTCGCGCAGCATCTGCGAGATTCGGAAACAAGATTGACTGCCGTGATGGATCAGCGAATGGCAAGGGCGGCTGCTCGGTAGTTTTGCAGCGGTCGTGGGGAACCTGGTCAGCCAACTCTAAACAGAACCGGCCGAAGGCAAGCCTACCGGCGTTCCTTCGCTCAACAGCGGCAGCAGTCGTTCGAGGGCTTACGCAAGATGTATCCGCAAGCTTTTACCTATCATCGAGCTAGTTCGCTCAAGGAAGCGGCGACTCTTCTCTCGCAACTAGGGGAAGGAGGGAAACTGCTGGCTGGCGGCCAGAGCTTAATTCCGCTAATGAAATTGCGTTTTGCCAACCCTGCGCACCTCGTTGACCTGAACTTTGTTGACGGAATTTCTTATGTTCAACAGAAGAATGATTCTTTGCATTTCGGCGCGCTCGCGCGACATGCCGAGATCGAGAAATCTCCCACTGCGGCAAAGATTCCGATTCTGCACGACTGCGCGGCGGGAATAGCGGACGTACAGGTCAGAAATCGGGGAACCATCGGCGGTTCGCTTGCCGAAGCCGACCCCAGCGGCGATTGGGCCACCGTGTTGCTGACCCTCTGCTGCGAAGTCCGATGCATTGGCGTAACGGGGGAACGCTCCCTAAAGCTGAGCGAATTTCTGAAGGATGCTTATACTACCTCGCTGGCTTCTGACGAACTCGTTTCAGAAGTCGTTGTCAAGGTTCCTCAGGAGAACAGCGGTGGAGCCTACATCGCATTTAAGCGGGCAGCACCGGTTTATCCCACTGCGAGCGCTGCGGTGCAGGTAAGCCTAGAAGGCGATCGCTGCAGAGAAATCGCGATCGCTTTGGGCTGCGTCGGTCTGTTGCCAATTCGAGTTCGAGAAGGGGAATCCCTGCTGCGTGGCCAGCAGATTACGCCGAAGCTTATCGAATCGGCAGCAGAGGCCGCGCGTGCGGCTGCCGATCCCCAACAGGATATGCGTGGCTCGGCCGATTACAAGAGGCAACTTGTGGGAGCGCTTGTTAAACGTGCAACAGAAGCCGCGCTTCGACGGGCTCGCGGCCAACAGGTAGAGGTCAGCCACATCTATGCCTGACATCACGCAAAAAGTTTCCATCCAGGTCCGCGTCAACGGCAAGCCGCATTCGCGTGCAGTCGAACCTCGGTGTTTGCTTGTGGAATTTCTCCGAGAAGATCTTGAACTGACGGGCACGCATATCGGATGCGACACGACCTATTGCGGCGCATGCACGGTGCTGATGAATGGCGCAGCGGTGAAATCCTGCACCGTCTTTGCGGTGCAAGCCGACGGCGCGGAGATTACGACCGTCGAAGGGTTGGAGCGAGACGGCGAACTTCATCCGATTCAAAAGGCATTTGGCGATTGCTA